>ENA-UOJD01000035-UOJD01000035.1-human-gut-metagenome-genome-assembly--contig:-P48-NODE-35-length-233673-cov-18.610899_pt1 | contig 233673 bp, 255 predicted proteins | sample MGYA00242342_ERZ723889 | MGnify/ENA metagenome assembly ERZ723889 | reverse complement strand
AAGAATACTATCAATTCGAACAATACAAACACTGGGCAGTTAAAAAGTGGCTTATAGCTGAAGGGAAAGTGGTGTTCTATATTGCACCAACAAAGCAAAAAAGCAGACCAACCTTTTCAGATGAGCCTGCTCAGAAGAGTGAAAGGCGGTGATGACATTGAAGCCAATAAGACTTAAAGACCTTTTAGAGCAGACAAAGGACCAGAAGGCACAGCAAATCGAAATAATGGAAGACTACGTGCTATCAGTAAAAACAGTATTTGAGGGAGCAGTAAAAGATGTTCCAGAGGATATGTTGAGTAAATACTACATAAGCGACTGGTATGTTAGAGACGAAACAACTGTTCTTGTCGTTCTGGTGTGGACTAATCCGCACGAGCAATCAAATAAGTAGATGAACGCAAATAGCAAGTGTACGGAGAACTAAATAGGGATGTGCTAAAGTTTTTGGATAATGCCAAAAAAGCTATATGTATTGGCACTGTTGAATCCTGAAGGGCATTTTTGGTGTTGGTATCGAAGTGCTCCCAAATCGCGTCGGACAAAGTCAATGCCATGAGAGTATCTCTTGTACCGCATTCTTTCAAGAGAAGCACATTTACGGCTTCTTTCTTATCTTTGTACCGCTCATTCGTAACATTGGACACCAACTGGCAATTTACAACCCCGTAATAAATGCATACGCCTTCCGGCAATTTGTTGGACTCAATCCGATACGGCAATTCCTCAAGACGACATTGCGGGAGACGGTTTTGGCGCACTTGATGTTGATGCTCTACATGAGCATCATTCCTGTTCCCATTGCCGTTTGCAGGCTGCCGATTTGCATTGAGAAGAGGGGTGACAAATGTAAGTTGGAACAAGAAATCTCGCTGAGCTAAAGCGTGGTCTTCGTCTTCTCCGCGAAGCCTACTAATATCTTTGACAATGTGCTCATCCAACACAAAAATGCACCCATCAGGATGTACTGCGTTTGGATGTCCACGAAAGTACAAACGCCCTTCATCATGAACAAGGGTAAGAGGAACAACACCACAGCCGGGACAGAATAGACGACCTCGATAATTGCGCTCGTAAGCTGCAGGGTCAACAGCACATTCTTTGCGCACATGCATAATGTCAATGTTTCTGTTAGTAATGTCATTGTATGCTTCGGTATACTTTGCCATAGGTTTACAACTCCTTTTGTGATTTGAGGTGATAAATGTGATTACAATACATGATTTGATGGGAAATGGTTGCTGCACAAACCCCTATACTGATTTTGCTATTGTGAATATCAAAACAGGGGAAGTGCTTGTAGACCGTGTTCACGACAAAACCTATACGGTCGATGACAATAAGGACTATGACCAATTCCTCGCATACGAATGGAAAACCGTGAGAGCATGGGAAGCAAAAGATGGAAAAATGATTTTTTATATCTTGCCACCCAAAAAGAAGGACACGGTTTCAACATAGCCTTTGTGCTACACATATATTATACCATGAATTTGTATTTTTACATTATGGCGCTCTTTACACAAAGCAACTTTTTGCTTTTCACAGAATGAATTTCCGCTTTACACAAAACGAATTACGACTTTACAAGAAACGGCGACATTTTCGACAGTCACATCTCACAAAAACCGTCTGCGGAATTCATATATTATTCCTTGTGCATACCCGACAAAATTCAACCAAAATATTTGTATGAAGTGCCTTTTACCGCTGCGTAACTGGCACTTTTTCTTTGCGATAAAAAAATAAGTTTTGCCTAGTTGCGAAAATGTGCGAACTGCATAGAATGGAAATGTACGGAAGCAAAAGTAATCGTGCAGGGACGATTTTTGCGTAGGACCACGCCAAAGTTTTACGCTGATTCGCTCACTGTACAGAAAGGACACACGCATTATGCACAAAATTGCACAAAAAGTGACCTCTGTTGCATTGGCGGCCAGTATGCTGCTTTCTATGTTCGCGGTTAATACCGTAGCGTTCGCGGACGAATTCAAAGATAACACTACTGTGTCCGACGAAGTAACTGAGGCCCCGGTTTCGGATGATGAAGTGGATGCGGTTGAATCCGTTGACAAGACCGACACTTCAAATTCCGAATCCGAAGATACGCCGGTCGAAAGCCCTGAGCCCTCTCAGACTGTGACTGATGTAGTGGATTTGACGCATGATTCCACGGCCGACACGGTCAAGGATGATACGGCAAATTCGGAAGATGTCGTCTATACGGAGTCCGATACCTCCGAGGATGTCATTGCCACACCGGAAACAGCTGAGCCGTTCATCGGCATTCAGGCTGTAACACCTGATTACGGCGATAAGATTTCGGCAGAGGTAGGGGATACAGTTACTCTGGATGCCCTGCTGAACCGTGATGATGTCTCTGTAACCTACCAGTGGCAGAAGAAGCAAGCTTTTGCTTCTGAAGAATCCTATGCCATCTATCCGTATGAAGAGGACGAGCCTACTTGGTACGATTTCGTCTGGGAAGACTCCACTGAGGCAAAGACACTCGCGAATTCACCTGACTTTGTTTGGCAGGGTTGCGAGATGTACTATGCTATTGTGGATGCTCTCGATGAAATTGGTGCTGATTCCAGCGATGTTCGAGTTGCCTGGCATACGCCAAACTTCGTTCTGGATGGATACACCATCACCGCTGCCAATGCCGAAGACGGCACCGTTGAAGTCTATGCTTCTAACGGAGAGAGCACCTACACCGCACATCTCAACGATGACGGCAAGTGGGAGTTTTCAGACGAAAGCACTGCCGCTTTGACTACTGATTGGCAGAATATCGAGGGTGCTACCGAGCCCACTTACACCTTTGAAGTTACGGAGGATGACCTCACTGCAAGCTATCGCTGCCTGATTACTGTCACCGACGAGACTTACAAGGAAGCCAACTTCAAGGCTTTGGAGGAACTTGGTAACGAATTGACCGATGAGGATAAGGCGGGCGATATCATCCTGTCCACTGTCCAGTTTAAGGTTGTTTCTACTGACATTGCCACTGCAGAGACAGCGGATGGGGATAATGCCCCCGCCACCTTTGCTATGCTGGCACGCTCCTTTGCTCCCCGCGCTGGCGGGAATGGTCCTGCGCTGTCCTCTGATAACCAGTGGATTACGGGTCTTAACGGCAACTACGAGTACATCACTAAGAACATGTACGACCAAGTTACCGAGTGGTTCAATGCCGGTAAGTTTGACAAGGCCACCGCAGACCGTTACTGGACTCAGATTGGCGATGCTTGGAGTATTTCAAAGGTCGGAACCGCTAATGTTCTGGACGATAACGGCTTTCCCACTGGTGCAACTCGTCAGTACATGGAGTTCCCGCTGACGGATGGCAATATGCTCGAAGTCAACTCCGAATGGTATGGTCAGACCGTCTATTTCCGTCCTCATAACAGCAATAACGCTTGGACCGTCACCGGTACTGCTGTTGAAGTTCCTGCGTATACTGCTGTTATCCGCGATGCCGATAAAAACAACTACGGCACGGGTGCTTCTGGTACAAAGTACAAAGACGCTGTTGTCTTCTTGAACCCTTGGGTTTCAGACGCAGGTCGTATGTATGCGAATTTCCTGTCGCATCCCTCTGTATCCAGCAACGGTTGGCTTAGAGGACCCAACGGTGAAACTTTGAGCCAGCATATCACCGTATTGTCAATACAGGTTGAGCAGTTTAACGCCAACCCTGAGATGTACATGATTGACGCCGAGGGCAACTACCGCATCGACTCTATCGGCTGGGGTGTTTGCGTACAGCAGGAGCCAGACCTTTCCGGCAAAGCCTACTACGCCATCAAGGGTTTCCTGAGCCAGGGCTACGGCATGTGTGTCGGTCACGATACCATGTACGCCTATGCCGGTTCTTGGTATGATGCCCACATTGCTGGTTATACCGACCCCGGTTCTCGTGATTACTACGAGGGTGGTCGTTTCGGTCCCGATAAGAATGATGGGTCTACCCGCTACTATGTCCTGAACTCTGTTCCTAACATTGACAACGGTCACTGGAACATGAACGCTCTGATGGGCGCTAACGGCGGTAACATCGATTCCGGCACTGTCCTGCCGACCGATGCTATCTCCATGATTCTGTCTACTGGTGGTAGCCACAGCTCCTACGGTAAAGCTGGCATCATGTACGGCAGCGACCAGCTGAGTGTTCGTCTGAAGCCTTATTCCAACTCTCAGGCACAGTCCACAGTCAAGTATCGTGACCCCACGAACTTCCCGTACGATATTCCGTCTAATTTCGGTGCATCTCGTACTCACTCCAACTCTCAGGTTGCGTTCGGTCCTATCTGGGTCGATTACGCAGGCGGTAATGTCACCGGTGCAGAGTTCGGTTATAACCCGTACCCCACCACCAAGACCATTACCGACCCTGCAACGGGTCGTTCTTGGTACGGCACCAGCAACTTCTACCTCTCCGGCACCGGCAACTTCCTGATGAACCAGATTGGTCACTTGCCCGAGAACTCCGCTACGCAGGGTGAATCTGCTCTGTTTGCCAACACTGTCATGTACATCTCTCAGCGCAAGCAGTGCGAGATTTGTGCAGCAAATCAGAACAGTCAGGAAGACAGCCACTTCGTTATTCGCGTGAGTTCTGTCAACTACATGCAGGTTCTGTCTGCTCTGCAGGCTGGTGGTTCTTTCTGGTATCCTCTGAACGGCTGCTATCAGGTTGTTGACGACCTGACTCTGCCGGAAGGCTGGGAGCCTATCAAGAACTTCTCCGGTCACTGGAACTCCGATGCTTACCATGTGAACCTTGCCAGTAACGGCAAGCCGCTGTTCGATAACACCGGCAACACCTACGGCATGTTCACTACAGGCAGCAACAACGGCTGGAACCTCGGCAGCGATAAAACTGTCGGCGCTCTGCCCGTTCTGAAACTCGACAACCAGCCCAATGTCCGTATCACTGGTGTTGCCCGTGTTGTTGGCGATTTGAATGCTCTGCTCCCGGATGATGGTGTTTCTGATTACACCGGCTACCGCGTTATCGTCCATGCGACAGATGGCACTGACTACGACTGTGTTGTCAACGGTGATAGCAAGTATGTTATCTCCAATGTACCCTGTACCGGTATGCAGCGTGCTGAGGTCATCGACCCCAGTGGTCATAGCGTGGTTGAGTACGGTATGATTGTCGTGGATGTTCCGAATCATTTCTGGAATGACTGCGAGACTCATCCTCTGGAACTCCTCAAACCCACCGCAGACCCGATTGACGATTACAAAGACTGGGAAGGTCCTGTCAACAAGACAGTCGGCAGTAAGCTGTTCTACGACCAGACGGTTCCCGACTCTAATGTGAAGTGGTACTACCGTGCCATCACCGAGAGCGGCAAGATGAGCCAGTGGTTCGAGATTGGCGGTCCCGGCACTTCCTTCACCACCTATGACGGTGTCGTCAAGGGCAAAATCAACAAGACCACCTTTACGGCGGCTGCTACCAACGCTGATATCCCGTACACCGAGAGCACCGTGACCTACACGACCCTCGACTACTGCAACGAGAAGATTCAGTTCAAGTGCGAGTTTACAGTCGCTGGTAAGCAGTATACGAGCCTCGATAAGGCTGAGGACGGCAAGAACGGTTACTGCGAGTCTGCACTTCGTCCTATGTACATTGAGCAGGCTTTCGATAAGCGTATCCCTGTCGGCGAAACCACGACTTTCGACTTTGACCTCAACTACTGGAAGGGTGTCAATGAGGGTGTCACCTACACGGTCCAGTACCGCGATGAGAATAACACCTGGGTCGAGGTCGGCAGTGACCCGGATTTGTTCCCGGCTGATTCCTTTACTGTCACTACCAAGGTTTCTGACATCGATGCAACCAAGATTGGTACTCGCACCTTCTGGCCTGCTGCTTTCTGGAACCCCCTGAACGATTTGCGCGAGTCCGGTATCTCTACCATGCGTAAGCATTCCACCGTCACGCTGACGCTGACGAATGCGACCATGGACTGGGATGGTTTGGATTTCCGCTGTGTGTTCAGCTACAAGGCTCCTGCGCACGAAATCACTGCCGATTCTACGATTTCCAACTATGAGCCGAACGGTCGTACCGGTCACCTGGTCGTGTATGCCCCGCCTATTGAACTGACGCCTCTGAAAGCACAGTCTCTGTTGCTGAACTCTTTCGATTCCAAGAACGGCAACATGGCGTGGACTACCGCAACCAGTAACCCGAACAACGGTCGCCGTACCACCGATGTGCCTTTGGACGCAATTGCGCCCGATGTGCTGCACAAGGACGGTACTACGACTTATGGTGCTGCCAACGATAACAAGGCGGTCTACACCACCAAGATTACCTTCTTCGGCAACAAGGACTCTGCACCCACGATTCGCTGGAAGTTCAGCAATGTCGCTGGCGGCGGTCGTCTGGACCGTTTCATGAATGTCACGGACGGCGACGGCACGATTCAGCTGAACTACAGTCAGGTTGGTCAGAAAATCGGCAATGTCAATGCGTTGAGCAACAATGTCGATGATATGGAACGCTCGTTCATGAGCGGCAATGGTCTTGCTTTCAACAAGTTCTCCGCTTACATCAAGCTGGAAGCTATGTATCCCACGGATGCAGCAAACCTCAACAACAAGACCTACAATGAGTGGAACGCTATCGTGTCTCTGTACATCGATAACGCCACGAACCCGATGGATTTCGGCGATACGCACTACTACTTCCTGTGTGAAGCAGAAGAGCGGTATATGAAGAACTGGGACGCCAACAACATGCAGCCGTATACCTGCGGACGCACCGTTGCGTACAACTTCAACCGTGTCGTTGATTCCGCTGACCCGAACGACCACATCTATAAGGATTTCAGCCAGTCCTCTTACGGTGCTGAACTGGTCCTGGACTACACCATCTCTATCAAGGCGAATGTTCCCAATAAGGCTACTGCAAAGCACAACACCATCACCACAGAGAACGGCAGCTACAAGAACATCAACGACCTCAAGAGCATTTCCGCTATCAACGATGCGCTAAATAACGGCGGTGCAGTCTACAACTACAAAAACCTCGCAATCATCGCTCCTAACGGTATCCGGTACATGGAGACCTACTTCACGGCAGGCTCTCCCGTCAACAGTCGTACAACCGTTGACAGCCGCGACACCGTGGTTATCGACTCCTCTGTGCGCGACAGTGCCGGTCATAACTGGTATGATTTGTTCCAGCAGGTAACTGCGAGCGACGATGATTACATCGGTAAGATTGGCACCCACGGTTTCGCATACCGCACCAAGGACGGCAATGTCCTCGACAAAGCCACTTGGGAATGGTGGTGGCGCAATGCAGTCTACTATGTCTGCTACGATGCTCCCACCGACAATGCGGATATGGACCAGGTCTATTTCTACATCGATGAGCAGGGCTCCGGTCCTAAGGTCGATGATAAGATGGAAGGCGCAAGCAGCTACTCTAACCCCTACAGTGAATACACCTTCACCTATGCTGGCACCTATGAAGTCGTGCTTTACGGTGCAGGCGGCGGTTCCATGGACAACAACACATCTTCCGGCGGTCGTGTCCGCCTTGTCCTTCAGGCTGAGCAGGGCGCTAAGCTTTACTTCGTCAAGGGCGGTTCTGGTACGGTCGATAACCGTTACTGGGAGAATGGCGGCGGCAGTGCCTGTGGCGAAGTTAAGCGTCCTCTTCCTGGCGGCTACAACGGTGGCGGTAATGGCGGTACTCCCATGATTACCCGTAATGGTCACGGCAACCTGCTTGGCGCTTCTGGCGGCGGTGCTACGACAGTCGCTATCGGTCTTATGGGCACCGGTCGTCTTGCTGAGTACGGCAATACCACAACTGCAGCACAGTATATGCTCGGTGTTGCAGGCGGTGGCGGCGGTAACCAGCACGGTGCCTTGGATTCTACCGGCGGTTATGCGCAGTACGGCGTTCCCGTCAATGGCGGTAACGGCGGCGGCAATGGCACCTTCGCTACCGGTTCTTCCGGCGGTAACTTCAACCCCTATCTGGGAGGTATTGTCAACGGTTCTTCCGAGAACTGCGTCGAAGCTCCTTCTGGCGGCGGCGGCGGTTGGCAAGGCGGTTACGCCAACACTGGTTCTAAGCGGTGGTGGGGCGACGGCTGGGCTTACTGCAAGCGCGACGGTAACGGTGGTTCTAACTACATTACCTCGACCGGCCGCACCTTCACTGGCAGCAATGGCAAGTCTGTGACGGTTCTTGAAGCACAGTCCTATGTTGGCTCTGGTGCCACTACTTGGGGCGGTGACTTCAAAAGCTACCAGAACAACTTCCATCCCGGCAATGGCTATGCAACCATTAAGACTATCCGCTCGGCTGTTGACCGCTTTACCCGCAACGGTCACAATGCTTACGACACGGCCTATGAGGATACTGACCCGTATTCTTCCGGCGAGCCGATTCGCGTTACTGTGAATATCACGGTCGCCAACAAGACCTACGATGGTCAGCCCGATGTTGCAACCCTCTCTTATTCCGGTAACCTGTCCAGCGACCAAATGACAGAGGTCCAGAACGCTACTTCTATTGTCTACAGCAATAAGAAGGGCACTCAGGCATCTGCTATCGATGCGTCTACGGACGAGCACAAGAATGCCCGTCAGGATTGCGGTTCCTACACGGCAACCGTAAACTGCACAGCACAGGGCTATATCGTAACCTACAAGTACGAGAACACCGACCCCGGCAACACCTACCCGAGCGGTGGTGCGAGCGGCACAGGCTCTTCCGTCAAGTTCGATATCTACCCGATGGCTCTGACGGTAGTCGGTGAGCACAGCAAGGCTTATGACCACACTGCAAACGCTTCTATCCCGGATGCCCGTATCACGACCGGCATGGCGGTTCGCGACTCTGTAACCCTGAACACCACGCAGGTAGATGGTTACTACTGCGATGCGACCGGCAACCGCGTTAGCGATGCTGGTGGTCCGTACAAGATTGTTCGTGAGAGTGAGTTGACGCTGGTCGGCAACGGCAGCACCAACTACTACATCGGCACGGAAGAGTATTCCGGCAGCATTTCTGCTCGCGGTCTGTATGTCCACAGCCTGTATCTGGAAGACCCGACCAATCCTCGTAACATCAAACACTACGATGGCACCACGAATGCCACCATCAAGGATATCCTGATTGACGGTATCCTCGAAGGCGATGATGTCAAGCTGGTCAACCCGATTCAGACTGGTAAGTACAAGACCAAGGACGCTGGTCAGCGTCTGGATGCTGATGGCAAGGTAAGTTCTAACTGGCCCACCGAACTGGATGAGAATCCCATCACGATTGATGCGACACCTGCCCTTACCGGTAAGGACGCAAAGAACTACTATGTTGAGCGTCAGGCTTATTCCGGCGCTATCGCCCGTGCTAACCTGACCGCACAGGTCAAGAACTGGCGCGGACTGTATGGCGACGGCGTAGGCGAGGACCCGTGGCACGATACAAAGGCTTACGGTTACGGCACGGCAGCTTCTGACGGTTGCTGGCTGGAACTGGATGGTCTCGTTCCCGGTGATTCCCTGACCCTTGACCCGACCTACACCAAGAGCCACTTCAAGACTCTTGTTACCGACCACGAGGACCTTGTCCCCGATGAGACTACTCCTGTTGGTGTATATCCGCTGACCTATGTCGGTCTGACAGAAGACAACTACGATGTGTTGAAGAACTACATCGTGATGGTCCTGAATGGCCGCTTCGAGGTTGCTCAGCGTCCTCTGCATGTCACTGTAGTGGATGACGACAAGCTGATTTACCAGCAGAACCCGAACTTCCATGTGAATATTCAGATGGAAGATGTGGATGAGAACCTGATTGATGTTGTGAGCGATGTTGATGCAACACCGATTCTCGACACCCCGCTGAAAGCCAATGATACTGTCAGCAGCGTTCTGTATCTCGATAATAACGGCACTGAGTCCGCTATTACTCAGGAATTCGTAAACAACTACGATTACTGGAAGAAGCAGAATGCAGACGAGAGCAAAACGAATCTGCCCTTCGTTACCGACTGCAATGAAAAGTCTCTGCCGCTGTATGTCAATGAGACTGACACTGATGACGATTTCGAGTGGGCGCATGATGAGAAGACTTGTGGATTCTGTGATTACAACCACAAGCCGCTTGCCCCGTATGTTGTTGACATCAACACTGACCCGATGCAGGGCAACGCTCTGACGGTTCGTTCGGTCACGAACCCGAACGGCGAGACCGTTAAGAACTACGACCTCATCATCCACAAGGGTAACCTCTATGTTCACCCGGCACTGCTGAAAGCCACCGTGCCTCTGTATGTCTGCATGTATGGTTCCAACTCTTCCGGCGCTGTGGTTGAACCCACCAACTACCGTATCACCAACTATTCTACGGTTGCTATTCAGGTGAAGAACATCAAGACGAGCGGTCCTTGGACTGTGAAGGATGTTCCGGGTATGGAATACTACACGGGCACCGATTACGGTTCTTCCTCTTACACGATGAGCAACAACACCCTGCATCGCGGCGAACTTTACATGCGTCTGCGTGATAAGGTCCTGACCGATGGCGATAACGCAATCGACCATAGCGATACGGCTTGGGTCATCCCCAAGGCTACCGGCGACTTCCTCAACAACAAGATTACCGGCACCGCAATGCGCGTTCCGATGGCAGTGTATACCGCAACCGGCAATGTGAACGATGCCAATGTCTGCACTCCCGTCACGAAGGTCACCTACACCATCGCTCCTTACGGTGGCACGATGCCCGACGAAGCGGAGTTTGAGAAGGTTGATTCTCAGGATTGGTTGAAAGACGCCTCCTGATGTTCCGGCAGTGACTTAACTTATCCAGTGTGACCTAATGGTCGCTTCTGTACAATATCCTTGAGCAGGCAGCTGAACTCAGCTGCCTGCTCTCTTTTTGTTTCCGGCACAAAAACTACACAATTCGTCAGTTGCGTAAATGTGCGAATTGCAGATAATGGAAAATGCAGGCAGGATAAGGAAAACACCTGCGAAACCATTACAGAAAGGAACATTTAACAGTGAGAAATATCAAGAAGATTGTCACATTGGGATGCATTGCGGTGTGCGCTGCCGTGATGCTGTGCAGCTGCGGGAACAAGAAGGCTCTGGCCTCGATTTCTCTCGCAAGCCCTATCACGCTCCAGCTCGGTGAGAGCAAGGAAGTGGAGATTACCGGTATCCTGCGCGACGGCACGACCGTGACGGGGGATGAACTCGATGCGATTCTTAAACGCAAAGGAATGCACTACGAGAGTTCATCGGACAATGTTGCGTCCATTGACCAGAACGGATTGCTTACGGCAAACAATTCCGGAACGACTGAAATCAGCATCACGAGCCAGAACAAGCGCCTGACGGCTGGTGCAGTCGTGAATGTGGTTGAACCGCTGCAGGGATTCCAGGCTGAGGATATCGTTGCCTCTACAAAGAGTACCCTCGTACCCGTTACCTACACGACTGTCCCGGAAGGCGCAGATGCAGGCACTGTGACTATCTCGGTTGCGGACTCTGAGATTGCCCGTGTTGACGAGAACAATAACATCATCCCCTTGAAGGCCGGCGATACGACTGTAACGATTCGCTCCGACAAGGGTCCGTCCAGCATCGTGAACCTTAAAGTCACCCAGGCACCAACTGAACTGTTTGCTGACGACTTGTATGTCGAAATCGGCGAGACGGCGAAACTCAATGTCTATACAGATGTGAAAGACCTCGAATCCGGTGTGGACGGCACCAACTACACCTACGAGAATGAGTCGAACCTCATCTGCGCCGTCTCTGTAGAGGGTGATGTAACGGGCATCGAGGCAGGCGACAGCGTTGTGAAGATTCAGAACGAATATGGTCTTGAAACACAGGCAACGGTCCATGTCACGCCTAAAACAAGCCATATCACATTCGGGTTCTCCGGGAACTAAGGCGGTGAAGCACAATGCGCAAATACATTGCAGTACCTTTGACTTGCGCCCTCGCTATGATGGCTCTGACAGGCTGTACAGACCCTTCAACGCTGTACGAGAACAACGACCTTGTTGCACAGGGAACGACCTCCTACAAAGCCGCAGAATGGTCACAGAGCAGCCTGACGGACGAAGGTACGATTGATTACGCCGCTGGTGCTGTGTCCTTGACGGGCGCAAAAGAAGCCTTCTCGTTCACGATGCACGCAGATTCTGCTAACCTTGATGTATACGATACTATCACCTGCGATACGGGAGCCTGCAAAATCCTGATTGTCGATACCGATACGAAATCTGTTGCAGCAGAGTACACGGAAACGGCTTACGACACCATCAAACTTAACGGCGGCAACTATACGGTGTATCTGGTCGGCAAGGATGATGCCTCCTTCACCGCTACGCTGAGCCTGTACAGCCTTGGCGGAGACATCACATGGTCCGTTGATGAGGATACAGCGGCAAACACCGGCAAATGACACATTTCACTTTCAAGAAAATCACAGAACCAGCGCATTTTTTCGAAAATCCTGTTGCGGAAATGTGCGAATTGCAGATAATACAAGTATGAGGACAAAAAGAGCGCCGCTGCGGTACAATTTCCGCAGGGCTGCTCTTTTTGTAAAGATTCATGCTTGTATTTCGTACACTTCATTATCACAAAGGAGAGTCTTATGTACGACAAATCCACGAAAAGCGTAAGCCGCAATGTAAGTCTTACCATCGCAGGAGAGTGGGAGACCCCCGATGAACTCTTCCGGGAACTTGACCGCAAATATCATTTCACCCTCGATGCCTGTGCCCGCCCTGAGAACGCCAAATGCCAGAAGTTCTTTACTGCACAGGATGATGGTCTTGTACAGGACTGGAAAGGGCATACGGTGTTCTGCTGCCCGCCGAGCGGTGCTGCAAATCTTCGCCGCTGGGTAAAGAAGGGGAGCTTCGAGGCAAAGAAGAAGGGGACTACGGTAGTCATGCTGCTGCCTGTTTCTACGGATTCTCAGTGGTTTCAGGAGCACATCTACCTGAAACCCGGTGTCCGTGTAAAGTTTTTGCCGGAGCGCGTTAAGTTCGTGAACCGTCTGCTCCCGTCTTACGCCGAATACGGCCAGCATGGAGCCGCAAGTGTTGGCGGGACCCGTCCTTCGATGGTCGTGGTCTTTGACGGTTCTAAGCGCAAGTTCTGCTGCGAGTGAGTAAAGGAGAATACCGTTATGAAGAAGAAAATCACGATTATCGATAAGTCCTTTACCCCCATCGTCGTGCTGGCAGATACGAGCAGTGCTCTGTACGAGGACCGCTGCGGGCGGCTTGGGGAACGCAACCTCTTGTCCGATACAGAAATCGTCTGTAAGGCAATGGACGGCACGAAAGAGATTGCGTCCGTGAAGGCACATGTCCTGCAGGTTCCCACGAAGAAGCTTCCCCTCGAAGCCCTGCACGCCACGGAACAGAACCCTATTCCGGCAAAGCAGCTGGCTATCAATTATCTGTGCCAAAAAAACGCAGAGGTCGAGACGCTCTGTGAGCGTGAGAAGACGGACAGCGTTGCGATGGTTCTTCCCATCACCACGCATCTGTACATTGAAAGCCTTGTGGTGGATACCCCGCATCGTAAACTTGGTGTCGCCACTGCAATGCTCGATTTCCTCATTAGCATGGCGGCTCCCGAAACCGTCAGCATGTTCGCAGGTCACGAGCAGGCTGAGGTAATGGCTATGCTTAAAAAGCTGAAATTCATCGAGGCACCCATTGTTGCCACGGATGTTCCTTGGAAGAAAAAGAACTTCTTCTATAAGCGCTTGAAGCGCCTTGCCCGATAAGTGATAGGAGGCATTTTATTTTGATGGACCAGTTCAAAGAACTTCGCGCACACCCGAAAATGACCAAGGCATTGCTTGAGCAGATTGAGAGTCTGCAAAAGCAGAACCACACGACCGATGAGATTTCCGCTACGCTCGGCATCACCCCGGAATCCGTACAACGCGGATACGAGAAACTGAACGATAAACACCGCGCCGAGATTCGTGCAAAGCGCGGCGGTGCCTTTGCAGTGAATGTGAAGGAGGGAAAAGCTCGCATCGTCTGTACCGAATCCAGCTGCCCCTGGCGCGGCAGCAATCGAGAATACTGTGTCTGGCCGTCTTGCTTCAAGCATTCGATTTCAACGGTTCGCACCGATGTGAACGAAGATGGAGACGAGGCAGACACGACTTTGAATGAGGAGGAATCCGTAAATGTCTAACACTCTGAATGATATCTTTGCGCATCTTGACAGCGCCAAGGCAAGCCGCGCATACGAGGCAAACCAGGAACGGCGGCGTAAGGTGGAAGAAGCCGAGCACGAGCGCAAGGTAAAGCAGGCAGCGGAATCTGCCGTAGAAAAGTACCATGTGTACGATGACGACTACGATGTAGAGGACGTCGAGGAGCCGCTCGTCATGATTCCAAAACAGAATCCCGGCACCCCTGAGGCAAAAGCCGCCACAATGCCTGCATCCAAGAAGGATATGGATGACATCGCAGATAACAACCCTTTCGTCCAGAACCTGTTCAAGCGCTCTCACAAGCAGGTTAGGCAGGAGCGTCCTGCCCGCGAGAAACTCGCAGCGAGCACAAATACTGCCAAGGCTCCGCAGACCCTCGCAGCGCCCGCTTCCGAGCCTACAGCGCCGCAGAGCGAGACATTTAATGTCCCTGTCACCCCTGTCCCTGTACAGCCTGTAGCACCCTCTGCGCCCGCATCAACGGTTGCTCCCGCTGTGCCCGAAACCGTTGATACCGTTGATTTCGTTGACGATATCCCCCTCGACATCGAGTTTGACGATACCGAGGCAGACATCCAGAACAAGCAGCCCGACCAGAGCGTTCAGAACGAAGCCGTTCCCACGCAGCCTGTGGCCTCTCAGAATGCAGAAGCAGTTCCTGTTTCAAGCGAACCAACCGCTCAGCTCGAGAATGTACCTGCTCAGGAACCCACTGCTTTTGCTGCGCATCTGGATGCGAGTCCCGATACCAAAGAGAAAGAACCTGAGAAGAATCTCGGATATCATGAGCCTGTTGGTGAGATGGTCATTCCCGATAAAAAGCCGGAACAGCTGGAAACTCCCGCATGGCCTGACGGCATGAATGGTCCCAAGTTCACCGAAAGCGTTGTTGCTTACGGTTCTTTGCCCCGTAAAGTGGGGGCGGAGGAAGCAAATGTTTTCCTGTTTGCCCGGTACAATACCGATAAGGACATGGGTTCTTATGGGTTATGCATCGATATGGGCAAGGATTTCGTACAGTCTTCCAAGTGCGGTAAGGCCAATAACCCGGAGGAGTACGCTCTGATGGGTGCGATTGAGATGCTGCTCGCTCTGGATGAACACACGGTTCGGGATGTCGTCATCTATACCGAACCCGTGGTTGCCAAAATCATGAACGAGAATGCCAACCGTCTTCTCGATGGCAAGTCCCCTGTGCGCCGCAAATACATCGAGTTGGCATGGAAGGCTATGACGAAGGTCAGTGTCCGGTTTGTGACCACGAAAGTGAACAGCGAGTACGGGAAACTGGCACTGGCTACCGCAAAATACCTGGCGTTCTGTGAGCGCTGATAAAAACATAGAGGAGTAATCAATATGGCTAATCTTCTGGTCGTTGCAGTGGATACCGGAAACAAGAACATCAAGACCCCGCATACCGAGCCGTTCAATTCCGGGCTTATCTGCCACGGCAACATCCCGCCCGCCATCAAGGCGGATACCCTCTGCTATGAGGGCAACTACTATACGCTGACCCAGTCCCGCGTTCCGTATATGTACGACAAGACCTCCGACTGGTCTTACTATGTTCTGACTCTCTTTGCCATCGCCAAGGAGTTTCAGGCAAGCGGCATGATTCGTCCCGGTCAGAAGAATGTCCGTCAGGATATTTGCCTTGCAATGGGTTTGCCTCCGACACATATCCATGACCTTGCCCCAAAATACCAGACCTATTTCGGCCGCGATGGACGCCGAGTCGAGTTCACCTACAACGACATCTCCTTTGAGATTCGCGTTGCCCGCGTCTTCGTGTTCCCGCAGGGCGTTGCTGCCATCGCTCCGTACATGGGACAAATCATGGCGCGTCCCGAGGCATATACCTACATCATCGATATCGGCGGGTATACGACCGATGTTGTGAAGTTCTCTCGCGGCGGTCAAGTCGATATGACTTTCTGCGAATCCTTCAACAACGGCGTCATCAAGATGTACGATGAGGTACAGCGTGCGGTTCGCAACCGCTTCCAGCTGGATATGGACGACTACAGCATCGACAATGTCCTGCGCAGAGGCTACAACCCCGGTCGGGAAATCAACGAACTGGTCCACAGCACCGCTCGTTCCTATGCCCGGACCCTTATCCGGACCCTGAAAGAGAAGGGCGTTGATTTGACCCTCTCGTATCCCGTGTTCATTGGCGGCGGTTCCTGCCTGATGCGTCCGGTTATCGAGAGCGAGTTGGGTCGGGACGATTACCTGTTCGTGGAAGACCCCCGCGCTAACGCAGTAGGTTTCAAAATGATGGCGGAGAGTAAGCTGGCTGCTGAAAACCGTTGAAGCGAGGTGAACTGCCTTGCCTAAAGCTAACCCGAATCAGATTCGGTTGCCGGTGATGTTTGACCTCACTGACCCGAGACAGAAAGCGGCGTACGAGATTCTGAAAAACGCAGGATACGGAAAACGCACCCCTATCATCGTGGATGCGCTGCTCGATTCCCTCAAAACGAATGTCTTACTGAGCCAGGCTAAAGAATCCAGCGCATCGAATATGTCGGAAACTGATATCCGCCGCGCCGTGGAAGATTCGATGGAATCGGTCCTGAACCGGTATTTCTCGAAATCCGAAGCATTCGCACCGCAACCCCAGCCTGAACCCGTACAAACGCCTACACCCGCTTCTGTTATTCAAGAGCCTGCCCCTGTACAGCCTGCTCCCACACCGCAGCCAAGCTTTGTTCCGTATGTTCCTGCCGCTCCTGTACCCGCACAAGCATCCGTACCGGACGAGGGACACATGAATCAGCTGCTCTCTATTGCTGACGCTTTCTTCTGAGCACAAAAACAGACCGCCACACCCAATACCGGGTGCAGCGGTCTTTGTTTTTAAACCAGTTCTTTTAATTTGATATCGTAGGATATCGCTTCTTGTGAATCTCTCTTTTTTCTTTCGGCAATCGCCTCATCAGCAGCTTCGTTTACGGATGCAGCTGCCGCCTCGATGATTTCTGGATTTCTGATTACCTCTTCATCGTATTCCTTCTTCTTCGCAAACGCAGTGAGCGCCTCCCCGCATCGTCTTCTTGCATACTGGCTGGTATCAGTACAGACTGTTTGCGTGGCTGCGGCCAGCTGGTAAATGGCTCCTTTCCCGAGACATTCAACCGCAGCACCAATTTGCTGATAGTTCTCGAAGTAATCGTGTGTGTCAATCAGCTTCGATACTTCCTGAAATCGTTTCAGGTCGTACCCGTAAGTGAAGCAGAAAGAAAGTAGCAGGTTCTCCGGGACAAGTATCTGTTTTTCAATGATTTTCCGGTATGTGCGGGAATTCATCGGGCATCCGAGAAACACGCCGTAGAACTCTTGTTTGGACATGCCCATCAGGTAGCGCTGCCGCTCCATGATTACAACGGCACTGTCTGAAATGCTCTTAATCCAGTCTTCTCTTTTTCTCGATGTTTCTTCCACAAACTTACGGTAATTTTCCTCTTTGATTTTGAGAGTTAGCATTTTCCAATCACCTCAGCTCTTGATTCAAACCCATTTCTGCCATCTAACTATGACTTTTTTATTGGGCGTGACTTTATTATATCAAATAGGTGTACTAAATACAACTATGCATGTGGTCAAAAAGTGTCAAAATCCCAGTCATCGAGATACATTCAATGCAATAGTTTCACTTAAGGATAGTGCCGCTTTTGTCTGGGTTCAGCACCGCTATAGGTGCTCTCGGATTCGTATATATGGCAAATAATATTTTTAAACACAATATATAGTGGCCAGATAGCGTTTTTCTCTTGCAAAACACTATATCTTGTGGTATAATGTCTGACATAAATACAAGATATAGTTTCGGCGCTCAAAAAAAGGTCTTGTGCGTTTGTGCGAATTGCATACTATTGAAGATGGCATCAGGAAAAAGGTTCGAGTTCCTTCATACGGCATAACATGCTTGTACTAAGTACAAGGGAAAAGGCTGGTTTGAAATGGCAAAAGGAAACGCAATCGTTATGTATCTGGAACAGGCACGCATCCACGGTGAGCCGATTGGTGTAACTCACAGCGAGGTGCTCTTTACGAAGCCGAATGGATATACCGTTCAGCCGCACAACAGGGTAGTATCAAAAGCCGACAACAAGACGATGGGAGAGTCGTTTTTGAACGAACTCATCTATGTGCTCGGTGCTGAGGATGGTGAGGAGCGGAAACTTCCTTACGACCGCGAGGTGCTTGTGTATACCTCCGATGAAATCAATTCCGACAACTACCGTACTTATATCAATGCGGTGAACACCGGAATCAACTGCCCTGTGCATAACTTCAAGCTTTGCCAGAAACTGCGCCGACTCTGTGATGAGCGCGGATACCATCTATTCTTTAGTAATAACAGCCTGCTTGGTTCAACGATTCGCAACGATGCAATGGCTGAACTGTACAGCCAGCTGAAAATCCTGAACGAAAGGGGAACGCAGGATGCAAGCGGAAAATAACAACGATATTGCAATTACCGAAGCCAAACTCAAAGATTTTCTGAGTTCGGTTCTGTCATCGGAGGGAATCGTAGTGGACATCAGACGCACATTCATCGAATACAACGGCGTGAACCGTTCGCGGGTCTTTGCCCGTCATGCAAACCGCATGGCTTGCAAGGGGTCGAATGAAAAGTTCGTCGTGATTGCACTGCTGTGTTACCCGGCTCTTCAGTGGCTTTTGAAGGCGCAGGACATTGATGCGCTTATTGAGAAGCTGAAAGAGGAAAATGAGGATGAATCGGTTTGGCGGATGAGCAACATCCAGCGTATCCTCGAATCGTCTATGGGCGGGTGCAAGCCTCAGCTTCGCCTTGAAATGAGAAAGCTGTTCTTCGCCCGCTGCCAGCAGCTGGTGGATGAGATTGATGAGGCAATGAACAAGGCTGTGTTCATGAATCCAGCCAGCAAGCCGAGCCGTATTAGCCTTGCGATGGCGATGCTCAGGGGTTCGATTCTTGACAGCGACCCTGTTACGGCAGTCACTATCCGCAACAACTTCGATTCTATCGTTGAGGATGTTACGTCGATTGCCGGAGACGCCATCAAACCTTTAGTCATGCAACTAGCACCGAATGAGGGCGAAGCAAAAACGGCAGAAGCTGCTTACCTCTACCATAACACCGAGGTGCTGCTGCGGGAATATTCCCGAATCGTCAATCCGTCCGTTGCTGACGAGAACCGGTCTTTGCGGATTCTCGCACAGGGCGGCAACACACTGGAAAGCGATGCGCGATGCCATCAGGCACAGGTGCTTGTCCAGTACGCCCAGCTCATCCGGGGTGCTATTGAGCTGGTCAAGGATTTCCCCGGAGATTCTAAATTGTACGATGTACTTATGCTTGTCGTGAACGAGAAGTATGGTGCAAACGGCACAGATGAAGCCAAACTGGCTGAGCAGGTCGGTATCAACAGCAGTTACTTCTCGGAGAAGAAGCATCGAGCGTTTACCGCCTTGTCAGCGCTATTATGGGGCTGCGATATTGAATCTTTACTGTCTCTGTTACAGTAAGGCTTCTTTCCTGCACTTTTTTTGCGCTGATTCATGCTTGTATTTAATGCACTTTATCCATGTTTCCGGCTGAATTTATCCCGCTTGTGAATAGTCCGTAGAACCTCATGTGTGGGAATGACGCATGAGGCTCCTGAATCACACTTTAATTCATGGTTGTATTTTGTACACAATTCAACCACTGCTCTTAAAAAGGAGGAGCAATTCTATGGCAAGCGAAATTGGTAAAATCGTACACTGCAAAATCTGTGGAGCACCTATCGAAGCACGCGGGAATCGCCTTTATTGCCCTGTATGCTATAACCAGAACCGCCGCAATGCAGCCCAGCGCAGTAACGCACGGACCAAAATGGAACGGGAACAGACGAAACGTGAGGAAGCAAAAATGAAAGAGAACAATCGTATCGCTACCAGCGCAGCAGAACTCAACATGCGTGCCAAGCTTTCTAATCTCGGAGGCATCTCTTATGGTGACCTCTCTATCTGGGAGCAGACGCACGGCATGGAATTCTCTGCCTGGGTGCATGAGTGGGAGAAACTGAACAGCGGTACACAGGCTGATGGGTTGAAGTTCCCGGACCATCTTCCGGAAGGATTCCCGACTCGCCGCAAGCCGCCGGAGCATCCCTGGACGAAATCCACTTCTTGTAAGTGATGACCATGTCCAAAAAACCGAAATATGAGCGGTCGGACGACTACCGCTATCAATACATTCGAGCCCATCCCGGATTCATGGGCAAGTATTACCTTTGTCCTTATTGCGGGCGCATCATGCTGAAAAAGACGATGCAGGTAGACCATATCGTTTCTATCAGCCTTGCGAACAAGCACCGGGCTTATCGCGTCTTGGTTCCGGACGGCAACATCAATAATCTTCATAACCTCACGGCATCGTGTCCCAAGTGCAATAACCGGAAATCGGATTCCGGCGGATTCTGGATTTTCCTTGCTAGATTCGGCGTTGTCTTTTATGCCGTTATCTGGCTCTTGCTCTTGGGCTTCGCTGCATGGTTTGCCATTTGTGCTGCCACGGGACACATTCAGCGTGGATTCCTTTTGCCGTATTTCTCTGCTGCTGGAAATGTCCTGATGCAAGGTACGGCAAATGCAATCGCTTCGATATTCAGATTCCATTAGCTTTTCATAAAAAGGAGATATTCAAAATGGACAATACACAGAATCTCGGTCAGCCCGTTGGTAAGGTCACTACGACCTACAACGGCGAAAAAATTCAGGTCAATGTCTATGCAGACCGTTCTGTCATCCTTCCGGATGGCACGGTGCGCAAGGTCAAGCAGGAAGTGGTCGATGCCCTCATCGCTAAGAATCAGGCCATGAACCCTGCATCCACCATCGTTCGGATGGCTCCCGCAAAGCCCCGCATGACCCAGCCCGAGCCGAGTCAGGAACAGGTCCAGCAGCCCGCCGCGCGGGTTCAGGAGCCTGCGCAGCCTTCCTACCAGCCGCAGATGCAGATGCCCGCACAGCCTCAGCAGCCTGTCATGCCTCAGAACGCAGCCGTTCCTGAAATGCAGTACCAGAACGAGCCGGTCCAGCAGGGCTATGATACGCAGATGAATGCTCCTGCTGATATGCCTGCACAGGATATTCCTGCACCCTTGGCACAGGACCCCGCTGCCGAGCAGAACGCTTCGGACAAGAAGCAGATGTTCCATAAGGGGAAAGGTAAGGACAAGAAAAATGCCCCTGCCGACAAGAAGCGCGGTAAGGCTAAAGCTGCTCCTGCAGAGGTGCAGGGTGAGGGCTTCGATGGGAATATGCCTGTTGAGAAGCCCAAGAAGAAGTCTAAGGCTGGCGTCATTGTTGCCGTGGTCCTTGCTGCCGTTATCGGCGGCGGTGCGCTGGGATATGCCTATGTTCCTGCCGTCTATGACGGTGTGAACAATGTCCTGACTGCTGTGACCGGCAAACAGGTTGGCGTTCCGGCACCTATCCCGTCCAACACGGGTGATGGCAATGCCCCGACAGTCAGCCAGCCTCAGCTGCAGCAGAGCAGCGGCACCAGTGAGAATGCCCTCAATGGCATCGACCTGAGCGGTGATGTCACCATCGAGTTCTACGCTACGGTGCGAACCGCTGATGGCCGCGAATACAAGGTCCCGCTGTCCAGCGCTAACCTGACAGACGGAAACCTGAAAAGCCTGCTGGACGGCAGCGGATTCACCCTGACCTCCGGTCAGTAACCGCACTCTGAAATTCAGATTTCTAGGAAAGGGGTCAAACGGGCGGGCAGCTTCACTACAAATCAAGATGCTCTAAAGCCTGTCTGATACTGTATCGGACAGGCTCTCGTTTTATAAAAAAATATGAATGATATGCTCAATGCGCAAAAGGCAAAGCTTATAATCGCCGCATGCTTGTCCTTTTTCGTCGGAACCTTTCTGGCTCTGTACACGAAAAACCTTCCGACATTCGGTGCCGGAGTCTTAGTTGCGGCATACTTCCTTGTGGAATTTTTAACAATGCTCAAAAACAGCAAAGCCGACAAGTATATCAAGGTCACGGCTTTGGCGGTCAATGCGGATGAATCAAGAGCGGGATTAGAGCCGATGGAAACATGGCGGTTCATCCCCGTGAATGAAGATGGCGAGTATCTGGATAAGAACGGCAAATATGATATCTTCCTGCAAGTAAAGCCCCGTGACCGCGAATATCATATCGGAGCGCTTTACGATATGCTGTTTTGCGCCGGAGACGGCGAACGATTGACGCAGGATAACCTTGTCGCTATCGAACAGAATTCCGTCAAGGCGAAAGTTCAGAAAGAGGGGCTGTTGCATCGTGGAAAGAACCGTCCGGTACAAGAATCTGAAAATGAGAAGCAGGAATCGGCGTCATCAGAGACTGCGAGCAAAATTGATGTGGAGGATGATGAGCCTTGAACTTTGCAACAACACTCCTTCTATGCCTGGTATGCTCTGTCTTTGCATTCAAGGTGACGAAGGACAGGCGTTCGCTTACCGATGTGGTTTCTATGGGAAGGAAGTACCGCCGTCATAGCAAAGAAGTAGAAGCCACTGCGCTTGAACTCGTTGTAACCGAATCCGGCAACACTGCCTTAAAACTCGATGCCAAGGGGAGCAAAGATTATGTGGCGGTGCATCTTTCCCGTAAAGAAGCGCGAAAATTCAAAGCAGCATTTGCGGCAAGCAAGGGCGAGCCGTTAAGCCTATCCCTGCATCAGTATAAAATCGGCGGCAAGAAATACTATGCTCTGTTTGAAAACCACCACGATAAGTATGCGCCGGTTGACCTGGAAGGTGTACAGGAAGAAAAGGTAAAAACCATCTGCCGCACGGCTCGAAGTGTGGCGGCGGCACTGTATTTCTTTTCTCTGCTGCTGTATTCCGTCAGCTTTACCGTGTCGGTCGTTTTGATTCTGGCTGCTACGGGACTTATCTACATCAATATCCCGTTTCTGCCCGATTCTGCATGGGATGATGCCTGCGAGTTCATCAAACGCCCGAAAGAACCATCTAAGAACGGTAATGAGGAGACGGATGTGGTCCCGTCAGCGGCATCCATTATCCTGCAAAACATCATGGACAAGTACGGCACAGCTGAACCGGAGCCAGAACCTGTATCGGTTAAGCCGGAAACGCCCAAGAAACCGGAACAGAAAGCCGAAAGCAAGACGCCAGAACCTACGGATGTCGAGTCCATCCCGGACACGCCCCACCAGACAAAGCCTGAGGCGTCAAATCCTGCGTTTAAGCCGAAAGAGGTGTCGTTGCCCACTGAGCCAGCAAAAGCCTCAAGCGAGCCAGATTTGTCCGTTCTGGACGATGTTTCTCTGGACACGGATGAGGCAGCAGACGATACCCTCGCTCTGGATGTTGAAATCATAGACGAAGATGCGGAGGAAGTAAGCCTTACTGCTGACCCTGAACAGGATGCCGATGCAGCGCTTGTCTCTATTGAACAGGAAGCGGCTTTGGCTTCTGATGATGAAGACGACGCTGCGGCATTGGAGCGGGAACTCTCGGCACTGGAAGCAACATTGCCGACACCTACTACCTTCGACCCGTCCGGCATCGAGGAGGACGAAGACGATTCCGAGTCCTTTGACATGGATAGCTGGCTGGCGGAAGATGTTCCCGAGAATGAGCCTGACATCGAGACCGAAATCGAGTTGGAGACTGAGGAGCCTGAACTTTCTGTTGAACCGAAACAAGAATCTGCAGAAACCGACTCTGAACCGCCCGCCAAAAAAGAAATCGCGCCGAAACCGGCAGGGATGGAGTCAGACCAGAACGGAAAGAAAGATAAGACTCTTTCTGATACAGAGAATCCCGTTAAGGTGAACGCCTTTACGAAACAGGAGAATCCTGTGCCCGTGGAAGAAAAGCCTGCGCCTAAACAAAAACCTGCAAAAGCCTCAAAGGCGAAAACGCCGAAAACCCCAGAATCTGGTACTTCCAAACCGGCTACGGCACCTGCCCCTGCTCCTGCGAAGAAACCGGAAGCGGATAACCGCAATGATGCTTCTTTGTTCGGTAGAGGGTTTCAGAACAGAACCACGAAAGGTTCAGGCGGCGGTAAGAAGAAAGCAAATCAATCCAAGAAACCAGAACCGTATTCGGAGGGCGAGCAGATGCGCTTCGATGGTATTTGATACATTTTTACGTCAAATTCCTGAATTGAAACCGGCACTTGCACATTCTTGCGAACGGATAATAATGGAAATTGGTTGAGCAGCGTTTCTGGACCGTTTTAACTCTCAACCATAATCGGAAAACGGCTAACCTAGAACCGAGGAATATCATGGGTACTTTGAAAAGTTTTGCGGCACTGCTTCTGAGTGTCGCAGCCTTGCTGACTTCGGTGCTGGCTCTGAATGCGGCCCAGAAAAAAGCAGAGATGCAAAAGGCAGCTGCGCAGACGGTGACGAAAGCCGTTGTTGCTGCGCAGGAGGAAACGGCTCTTGCATCCGCTCTTGATTCTGATACCTGTGAAGCAAAGCTTCTGGGTACACAGGTCCTGAACACGGAAGTCGGGACACTGGACGCAACTGTCAGCACTGCGGGTCCGTTGGGGGCAATCGAGGCAAAGCTTAAACCTGAAAAGGAAGAGAGCGAAGAGAAGAAGCCGGACGGCACTGCTCAGGAATCCGCGCAGGAAAATCCCGCCAACAGGTCTGCGGACGACTACAACTATCCGGATTTTTGCGGACGGCTGTATATCCCTGCTGCGGGTATTGATGTTGCGCTGTACAACAACACATCTCAGGATACCTGCAACCGGACCGACAGTGCTGCGATTTTCCCGCATCGTCCTGAGGATGGCGGCAGCAATATCGTGGCTGACAACGAACTTGAATCGCTGACTTCCGTGGCGGTTGGGTCTACGGCATATGTCATTACGCCGGGCGGACAGCAAATCAACTATGTCTGTGTGGATGCGTTCAATGGTCACAACGATGTGACGGGCTATGATGCGCTCCAGAAAGATGACGGCACTGTCGTTTGGGGCAGCGCAGAACTTATCGTCTATACCTGCTTGGGTGATGCGTACAATGTTCGTGTTGCCTGCTTTAACCGCGCTTGATGGTCAGGAGGATTGAAAACACATGAGTAAAAAGACCAAGAAAAGTCTCGCTGCTCCTACGCAGGAGCCGAAAGAGTTCAAGACGAAAATCGAAGCTCCGAAAGAGAAGTTTGCCACTTCACTGACTCCGGTTGCTGATGCCGAGAAAAAGGAAGATACCGCCGAGGAGAAGAAAGAAGAGACTCCTAAATCTGAGCCCGCCGCTCCTAAAGAGAAGAAGGATTCTGCTCCTGAAAAGGCTGAGGAGACTCTCGACAAGGAGAAATCCGAGACTAAGACCAAAGATGTTCCTGCCAAAGATAAGTTCAAGAAGGACAAGAAGGCAGAGGTCAAGGAAGATAAGAAGCCCGAGGGTGACAAAAAGGTTGCCAAGCCCGCTAAGAAGGGCGGCAGCAATGTCATTCTCGGTGTTAGCTGCGCCGTGATGGTTGCGGCAGTCGGTGTGATGGGTATGACGATGGTTCAGAACAAGAATGCTGACAAGTCCTCGATTCCCGCTGTGGGCGGTTCGTTTTCTGTGACCGGAAATATCGCAGAGGATACTTCGTTCACCGAGCAGGCTGCGGTTGCCCCGTCTACGGCACTCACCTCTGATGGTCGTCAGTGGGCGATGGGTGCATCTAATATCCTGATTCAGGCTGAGGATGGGACTGGTGCCGTTGTTCCTGTGGATGCCGCTGAGACCTTCCAGTACGATGGCAAGAGCCTGTCCTTTGAGAAGGACGGTGCCACTTACATTTTGCGTATGGTTGCCGATTCCTATACCGGTGCTGCCCAGTATGCAGAGGAGCAGACCGATGAGAGTTTCACGGTCTCGGGTATGCGCTTCGCCGGAAACGGTCAGGAGCTGGTCGTGGTTGGTACTCGTTCTGCCGGTGACGAGGAAGGCAATGCAGCTGTACGCACTGCTGTTGCTGATATGCTCGAAAAGGCTGTCCCCGCACAGGGGTCCGGTAACATCACGCTCAATGGTGTTGCCGTAACTGCCGATGGCTGCGAGGCTTCCTTCTCGAACGGTCTGGCGCTTATCAAGAGCGGTGACGGCGAGGTCAAGTTTACCCCGTCCTCTTATGATTCCGAGACCATCGCATTCGATGATGCCGGGACGACTGCGAGCGGCGCTGCTGTCACGCACAGCGACTATGCGAATGTGAATGATACCGAGGCATATCTCATCGAGTCCGATGAAGGCAATGTCATGGCGTTCACGAACAACGCTGACCTGCTGACCTCTGTTCTGGGACTTCAATAAATAGCAATTTAGGAGATTATATCGCATGAACAAGAAAAATATCGCATTGATTCTGAGTGTCGTTATGACTGCGAGCGTGATGCTGGCAGGCTGCGGCAAAAAGGCAGATGTTCCCGCTGCCAATTCTACCGTTTCTTCCAGCGCAACGGGGGGGACTGCTACCGGTGAATCCGCTACGCCCGAGACATCTACCGAGACCGTCACCGTGGATTACGGCGTTGGTCTGAAAAAGAACGGTTATTTCAAGGGCGTTAAGGCTAAGAAACTGGTTACTCTGCCTGCTGATTACGCCAATATCCAGATTCCCCGTGACGACCTCGATTTGAAGGATATGGATGCCTCTGTGGCTTCTACTATCAGCCAGATTACGAGCAGCTACGGTGACCGCGTGAAGGTCGAGCGCTCCGCTCAGGCTGGCGATGAGGTCGTTGTCGATTATGAGGGCACTTATAACGGCGAGCGGTTTACCGGAAGCACGGCAGGGGATTCCAAAATCGTTATCGGAGCAGGGTATTTTGTTTCCGGATTTGAGGACCAACTGATTGGACATTTCGCCGGTGAGGTCTTTGACATCACGGTGACTTTCCCGGACGAGTACCCTGCCACCACTGACCTCGAAGGCAATGAGATTGCGCTGGCCGGTCAGGATGTTGTTTTCCGCATCACCTTGAAAGAAGTCAATGAAATCAAGCTGACCGACCAGAATGTGAAGGACAATATTGCTACACAGGATGGCTTTGTTCTGAGTGATGGTTCTGCGGTAGATACCGTCGAGAAGTTGAAGCAGTATTACACCGAGACCTACGAGCGCGATTCTCTGAAGACTGCGGTTTACAGCTACATCATCGACAACACTACGGTTGGTGAGATTCCACAGAGTATCCTCGATGACCAGCGTGAATCCTATCGTCAGGAAATCAAGGCGATTGCAGCCAGCTACAATATCTCCGAGGAGGAGTATCTGCAGCAAGTGGGTGCTGAGTCTGAGGATGCTCTGCTCGATACCTACAACGACCAAATCAAGAACAGCGTTACGAGCCTACTTATCTTCCAGGCTATCGCCGAGGAACAGCACATCAAGGTCACAGATGCGGATGTGAACGCCTATTTCGGCAACGATGAACTCTCTGTCAAACAGGCAAAGAGTTATTACGGCGAAGAATTCCTCAACCAGAGTGTTCTGTTCGATAAGGTCTATACATGGCTGGTAGACCATGCGTCTATCGTATAAATTTCTTGTTCTTTTTGCTTGACGAGGTGTGCGAACCGAATAGAATAGGTATTGTACGATAGATACCATTCTACTTCAGGCGTTTTGCGCTCGTACGATTCACAATTTGTCGAAAGGCAGACTTCCTATTTCACATAGGGGTCTGCTTTTTTTATTTTAAATTTCGTCTTTTGAAAGGAGACAATTATCATGACTAACGTCAACAATTTCGCTATTATCGGTCATCTGACTGCAGATGCAGAGGAGTTCAACATCGGCAACAACACATATGTCAGCTTCCGCGTTGCTGTCAACCGTGGTCAGAACAAGGATGCATCTTTTATTCCTGTCCGTGCCCCGAAGAAGTTCATCAGCGACACCCTGCGTGCCAAGCTTACCAAGGGTGCCAGCGTTCTGGTTTCCGGTCGTTTCGAGTCCGGCCACTACGAGAAGGATGGTCAGAAGAAGTTCTATGACTATCTGAGCGCAGCCACTATCCAGCACGATGTCAACGGCGGCTTTTCCGAAGGCTTGCTGATGGGCAATCTGACTGCTGATGTGGTGACGCGCAACACCCAGAACGGCGGCACGATGGTTACCTTTACCGTCGCCAGCAACCGTTCTTACCAGAAGAACGGCAACTGGGAGAACGCCACTTCTTATGTGTCCTGCGCCGCGAACGGCAAAACTGCCGAGTTCATCTCCGCTCACTTCCATAAGGGTGACCCCATCATGCTTGTCGGTGTGCTGACCAGCAACCAGTACCAGAACAAGGACGGTCAGAACCGCACCTCCTATACGTTATGGGTCGAGAAGGCATCTTTCGCAAGTCGCAAGAACGCCTCTCAGAATGGTGCTGTTCCTGCCGCGAATGCTGCTCCCGCTCAGGCTGCTCCTGCCGCCGCACCGGCTGCTCCTGCTGCATCTGCTGTTGCACAGCCTTCCTACGGCAACTACACGGGTGACGACTTCGCCGATATCGACGAGGATGACCTGCCGTTCTAATTCCAAGACCCCGCGAGCTGCGCTATCAGGCTATACGGGCGTATTCTAAAATCATCATAACAACGCCGGGACTTTTCTTCTTGAAAGGTTCCGGCATAATTTTTAAGGAGTGTACAAAAAATGGCTAAAGTTTCTTCTTCCGCTATGTGGAGTGCTACCGGCATGGCAAATGTTCAGGCTTCCGCAATTCCCGCATACCTAAAGGACAAGGGTCTTTATGATGGCTCGGCTTTCATAAACGACCCAGATGCGTGTTCCATCTATCAGGAAGCCCCGTTTCAGAATACCAATCTTTGCTCGCAAGGCTTATTGTTTCTGGATTTCGCAAAAGCCCTGTGCCGCGCCGAGATGGTAAACGCCGGTATCGCAGTTGGTGCATATTCCGTCAACAAAACAGGTAACTGCCTTGCTGAATGGGTCTATAACGACTGCTTTACGCTGGCATCCGCACCGTCTGCACCTACCGGCAATTCGCTTTGCCTCAGCTACGATAATACGACAGGGTATTTCGGTGCCTCTGTCGGTATGGGTTCCGTTGATGTGACAAGGGTCGGCTATGCGCCGCTCTTCTTTGCAATGTGGGGTCTGTTCCTCCAGAATATCGACGGTTTCGAGAATGCTTTCACACGGTATTGCAACACGCCTGAGCAAAACGACAAGCTTCGCCAGAAACTCGCGTGTAAGATGTCCGGTACGATTCATGATGCCATGCAGAACGGCGACCTGAATCCCGCTTCACCTTCGAATACTTCCTTGCGCCGCCTGACTGAAACGCAGGTGAGAAGTGCAAAGTTTGTTCCTTCTACCATTTATGGCACTTTCAAGGTTATGAACCTGAAAGCTACCAATCAGTCTAAGATTCCTTCTTTCAAGTCCACCAGAAAGTTTGTTGGTGCGTTTGCTGATAAGAATCGTGTTCTGTCCGAGGAAGAGAAGGGTCTTGTCCCGCAGATTGGCGATGACTATATCTTGCCTAAGGAAGTTGTTGCCGTCTGCCATCTGATTGCCGAAACTCGTGGTTCTAAGCGCCCGATGACGAATGTCATGCTGCGCGGTGACCCGTCTGTCGGTAAGACTGCAGGTGCGCGTGCTATTGCCGCCGGTTTAGGTCTGCCGTACACCTTCATTACCTGCAATGCAGGCACTGAGATGTACAACTTCATTGGCGACATGATGCCTGTCGATTCTTCTGCAACTTCTGAGAGCATCAATGCCGAGTTGTTCAAGAACCTGCCGAGCGCCACCGATATCAGCATTGACCCTGTGAACGCATATATGGCTATCACGGGCGTTTCTAAGCCGGATGCTACCGAGGCTGAGTGCATGACAGAACTGTTCCGCAAGCAGCTGAGCCTCTGTGCGGATGCCTGTAAGAACGGCTTCAAGTATGTGGAGAGCCCTCTGGTTCGCGCCATCCGTAACGGTTGGGTCTGCGAGTTGCAGGAACCGTCTCTGATTACTCGTCCTGCTGTTATGCCCGGCCTGAACGGTCTGCTCGATGAGACTGGCTGCGTGGTGCTGCCGACAGGTGAGATGCTGCATCGTCATCCTGACTGTATCATCATTTCTACGCTGAACATCGACCTGGAAGGTTGCCGGCCTTTGAACCAGTCGTTCATTGACCGCCACCACATCATCATGGATATGGTCACGCCCTCTGAGGCTGTTATCGAGAGCCGTATTCGCGGCATGACCGGATGCGATGATACCGTACCTTTGAAGCAGATGATTGCCTTTGTCAAGGAAATCGCTGAAATCTGTGCAAGGTTCGGTGCCACCGATGGCAACGTGAACTCTATGCGCTCGCTTGCCAACTGGGTGCAGGCTGGTTCTATTACCGGCGACTATGCAACTGCGGCTACCTGGACGGTCATCAGCGGTGCCACATCTGATTTGGCTACCCGCGAAGAACTCGTTCGCAAGCTGGCAAACTATCAGTTCTAATCATCTTATAAAGCCTCGCTGTTCGTCAGCGGGGCTATTTTTTGTGTGGGGAAAAGAGCAATATGCAACTTCGCTAAATAGGGATTTAGCGAAATATAGGGGGAGTTTATAGGACTCTTAGCGATTTTATAGACGATACAGCGCCCATTAAAATACAGCCGCGGTCAACCAGCGAAATTGCGCGTCTGTGAGTGCTCGAGAACGAACAACGACATACAGACATCTCGTTGCGAACAAACTGTACAACACAAGCCATTCTATACGCGATGTATTGCTGCATCACCATCCGATTGACTGTTGGTGTTACCGCCGCTGACACGCTGCTCGACCTCAGACCAATGCCGCTCACAGTCAGAACAGACCTACAGGTTCGCGGTGTACTGATACCTCAGCAGCTTAGTCCAGAACGGAACTGTGTCAGAGTACAAATATCATAGGCCGAAACTAATCACTGCAGATTTCGAATATCAGCGGTTTCCCTGCCGCTTCTCGCGTTTCAGCATTATCTCAAAAACTCGCGTTCGTGTTGCTGTGAACTCCATTATGCAACTTAGTTACAAAATTCACAAAGTATCTGCTAATAAGTCTACATTGCAAGACTGTATAGGTCGCCAGTCCCCTACCCTTCTTGAAAAAATGTCGCCCCCTTTTCGGTATCCCCTTTCACACCAAAAAGAGACAGACGCTTTCCCAGAATCTCTGGAGTCGTATCTGTCTCTTTTACTGCTTATTGGGCGCTTGCTCTCACAGCCACGGAAACGCGCCTCTGCGGGTTTCTCGTCTGCACGAGGGTCGTTATACCCCTAAGCATCAGAGGGCTTGCCTGTGCCCTTCCCTGCCCCATCTGTGACCGAGCAGTATCAATGCCACGCAATCTGTTCTCTTCTTGCGAGTTCAGGAGCGTTTAAAAGAAGTGCCAGGATTGCAAACCGATAGGTTACGATTTCTCCGCAATCCATAGCAATACGGATATCCTGCGCATACACGACTTCGTTAAGGACCTTAATCTCATCGTCTGTCAGGTAGAAGGAAATCTGCTTATTGTTGGCTACCTTCGTACCGCGTTTGCGAGCCTGGTCTGGCATATACGCAATAACTTCCTTGGCATCCGGCAGAACATAGACGGGAGCGCTCCCCTCCCCTGCTGTTTCGTATTCCTCGAACTCAGCAGAATCTCGGGTTATGATATGCCCCTTCCCTGCCCTTTTCACTTTTTCGATTTCCTCACGCAGGACCCGGTTCGCAATAGTGCCAACGCGCAATCCCTCATAGATTGCCTGTAACTCGAAGCATTCAGAAATTTCCGGTCGAAAGCGAACGAGGATTCTTGTCTTGTCGTTTTCCATCGTTGCCGCTCGCCTCATTCGATAGACTCAATCTTCTCTTTGAGTTTTGTTGCGATATCGATGACCTCATTCAAGGCTGCAATATCAGCTTCACGGGATTCCTTAGAAACGCCACGAAGAGCCTTGACAAAGTTTCTGCTGGTATATGCCTGCTGCAGTTTCTTCACCATGCGCGGAGTGGCTTTCTGGATGATGCTGGTATTATTCTCGGCAACATCCCGTTCCTTCTTCACCAAATCCCTAGCAGCCTCTCTCTGACCGGCATGCTCGATGGCTGCTACCTCTTCGGCAGAGCTGGACTCTTTTGCTTTGCCGTATTCCTCCGCCTTTGCTTTCAGGTCATTGATGTTTTCATCAAAATACTGCAAAGCTTTTTCAAAGGCAGCTTCATAATCCTTTGATGTCCCCTGCCGCTGTACATCAAACAGGTATTCACGGAAAGTGTCATGCAGGGTATCTCGCATCACTTCGATGTGGTTCTTCCCTGCTCCCTCGGAGTCATCACCGTAGCAATTTATGTTACTCAATGCAACAAAGCGTTTGGCAATCTCTTCCTGCTTATCGTCTTCAAAGCGCAGATAGGTCTCACACTCGCTACGGGTCAGAATTTTCGCGTTAAGAAGCTCCTTCAAAGCACCTTTCAGCTTATCCTCGATACGGGCGTCACGCTCAATGGTACGAGGGTTGACGGAACTCACGGTCTTGGTTGCTCCGAGGGCCTCTTCCCTGCTCATATTGTAAGGAGCCTGCTGCAGGCAGTTGATGAACTCAGCGATTGCCTGACGGCGAACAGCCTCATCGCCGAAGCCACCACGAACTTGAAGGTTCGCACTATAGAGAAGGACTTTCTTCTCATTTGCGCTAAGAGGTGTGGTAATCACATTGCAGTTGCGCACCACATTCCAAGAGGAATCCCCCTGCTCTTCCAGATACTTCAGAGCGCGGAAGCGACGTTCACCGGAAAGAAGAACATAGACCTCTCTCCCCTCTTCCTCGGTCGGGAATACAACGAGGTTGTGCATCAGTCCATTGCGCTTGATATCTTCTGACAGGATTCGGATATCATCTTCCTCATCCAGATTACGGAAAATCTCATTATCGGGATTCGTGCGGATATTCGAGAGTGCAATATCCTTGTTTGCATACTCGACCTTATGCTGTGCCGAGAACAGTGAGTTATAGAAAGCACCAGCATCGTTGCTGTTTACCTGTTTCAGAGCATTGATGTCCGGAAGCTTCGGCGTTGCCTTAGTTCCCTTCTTCTTTGTAAGAGCCATCTTATTTCACCTCCAGCTTTGCAAGGCGCTCTTTGAGTTCTTTGTATGCCTGCTTATAAGCAACAGATACCGGCTGCTTAGCAGCGGAGAAGCATACCGGCTGGTGGTTGGTGACAGCCATACCGACAGAAAGGCTATGGGGAATCTCAGACTTAAACAGAGAGGAACCCAAAACCTCCTGGCATTGCGCACGAATCAGACGAGTCGCAGCAGCCTTCTTCATGACAGAAGTAAGCAGCACCCCTACCCCCTTCAGACGGCTTCCCGGCGTATTGCACAGCTCGTTGCAGAGCGCAAAGGTACGGAAAGCGGACTCCTGAGAGTTTGCTTCACACATGGTAGGAATCAAAACATAATCCGCCGCGTTGATAGCATTCGTCAAAAGCAGAGAGTCGCGGGTTGGCTGGGTATCAATGAGGATATAATCGTACTCATCGCGGACCTGGCTCAGGAAATAGTACAGGAAATCAGCAATGCTGGCAATCTGCTTAGAACTGTCCTTCTTTGCAATGATGGTAGCATCCTCAAACAGTTCCGGCATTCTCTGGTTGATACGAGGTGTCTGAGAACTGGCAGGAATCATCTGGACATTATCGCCGTATTCCGTCTCCGTGATATAGTCCTTAGTATTGGTATAACGGAAACCAGTGAACATGTCATACAGAGCCTTGCCGTCGTACATACCGCCAGCAATCTCGCCCTGACCGTCACTCAGCGCACTGGTCAGGTTGCCCTGCGGGTCGGTGTCGATGCAGAGAACTCTCTTGCCGTCCTCCCCCATCAGATATGCCAGGTTGGAGGCTGTGACGGTTTTGCCCGTGCCGCCTTTCTCGATGGCGATTGTGATAATCTTTGCAGCCATTTCATTTACCTCGTTTTGCGTAAGACTTGCGTACATGTTGCTGTGATTCGCACTTATGCCGTTTCCGTTCTGAATGCAGAAGTGTCAAAGACTCCGGTCTGTGTTGCTATAAATCCGCAGAAAGTTGTTTTCAGCTGTCTATCCCCTCTTGCGACTTGCGTACATGTTGCTATGCTCTTAAATTTCAGAGAAAAGCCATCAAGGAGAAAAGTCTGGGATAAAATGCGACAACACTCAATGTCTTAATTATAACATGCAAAGAAGTAAAGTCAACACGATTCCTGCCGATTTGAAATATTAAATTTGCGACAAGAAATCTCAAAGACTTGCGTACGTGTTGCTGTGATTTATTTTCTGCAAAAGAAATAGCCCGCCAATCGGCGGGCTATCATCATACATCATCGAACATCGCGAGGTAGTTCGTTTTAGGTGCTGTGCCGGATTCGAGTGCTGCAAGGCTTTGCTCGCCGAAAGCAATCGTTGCGGCAGAGTTCTCTACAAGGTCGTTGAAAATCACCTTACGGTAATAATGTGCGCTCTTGGTTCCCCCGTCCGCTTCCAGCATGTGTTTGTACTTCGAGCATATTCCAAAAGCCCAAGTCTTCAAACCGTTGTTGTCTTTGATAATTCGGTTCAGCGCAACAAGAGCTTCTTCTGCCTGGTCCTGATTCTTGGTATTGGTCAGGATTCGCCCGAGAATCGTAAAGACATCATTGAAGATGTTTCGTTCCTTAGCGGACAGTTTCTCTTCGTAATCCTGGTACTGTGCTTTTGCCTTTACTTCGTTTCGGGCAAGGCGGTAACTCATACCGAGCACAGAATCAGACAACGGCAGATTGTACTGTTCGAGCGTCTCATCGCTTACTACGCGGCGTGCTTTACGAGGTTTTCTGGCAACTTCGCTCTCGAAGTTCTGATGCTCTTCGTGGAAGGCTCTGACCTTCTTCATCTCTTCAGCGTTTTTATACTTGATGAAGATATAAAGATACTCGTATTTGCGAACGCCGCGTTTTCTTACAGGTACGTAGTCAAACCAGAGGTCCGTCATCTCATTGATTTCGTTCTTGACGGGAGCCAGAACATTCTTCTCGAAATCAGAGAACACCTTGTATTTCTCCGCAACTGTCTTTTCACGGCTGAACTTTGGTTCGCTGCTCGTATCGTTTTTAGTCTTTTTGCGGTTCTGGCTTCTATTGATTTCATCCTTGGACGGCATTGAGAGCATTCCCTTAAACTCTTCAATGTCGAACATCTTGTACTTGTAACCAACGAGTTCGCTACGTTTGTCCGGGAACTTGCGCAGGATTTCCTCGGTTACCGGCTCGAAAATCAAACCGTTATTATACGAGTAATCCCGGTTTCCATTATCGTAGGAAAGGATAATCTCGTAAATACGCATCGAATAGGTGCTCTGCATCATCAGAAGATATTCGATGCTATAGGAAGTATAGTTGCTGGTCAGCTGCGCAATGTCCCGCCAGATATCGGGATTGAAGCGCATCTTGATGGTCTTTTCCTTGAAGTTTACAATAGAACCCTTGCTGACCCAAGAAACCGACTTGATGGCGTCCGGACCATCCGGAACCCAGAAGGTACGGTTTTCGAGGTTCTCGACCGTCTGCTGCAGATGCGGACGGTATCCGGTGCGCATCATATTAACGCCAGTCAGCTTCGAGAATTCCTGAAAGGTGATGGTATAGTATTTCGATGCATCCAAATCGCTCTTCTGGTCGATTTTAGAGAGCAACATAAACAGAATCTTCTGCTCATTACGCGGCAAAGAATACTTCGTCTTCTGAATCAGTTCATTGCTCTTCGTGATGTAGGAGCCGAACGGCGGCTTAGTCGAATCCTGTCGCAGTAGCGCTCTGGTCTTCGCAGAAGCCTCTTCCTGGCTCATGACCTCGCCGACAACGACTTCGGTATCCTCGTTCTGTATGATATTATCATCAGTTTTCTTCATGGTATCGCTAGAGACAGCGTTTTCAGCAGCCTCGGCCTTTCTACAAGAATATGGTCAGCTTCCTACTGGTGATGTGCTATTCTGTGAAATGGTTACACTTATGACATTATAAATCATTTTACACTATATGTCAGGAAAAGTCAACCGAGATAGTTTAGACAGAGATTTTTTTCATTTGTTTTTCTCGCTTAGAAATTATTAGATTATTCTCTTATAGCTTATAGTTTATTTATTAAGTAGAAACGGAGGTTATTTTGCTTTTCGACAGAGATTGTTTTGCACAACGGAAGAGATTATTTTGCTTTTCAACAGAGGTTGTTTGTCAGATAAAAGGAGGTTCTTTTTTCAAAAGCTTAGAAAATAATCTCTGTTTACGCGAAAGAAACCTCCGTTTGGCCGTTCAGGCAGGCAAGTGCCGTGATAGGGGAGGGTATTGACCAGCAGGGGCGCTCTCATCCTGAGAGAATAACAGGAAAGATGCAGCAGAACAGGACTGTTATGTAGTTCTATTATACGAGATGAGCACTGAAATGACAAGAAAGCGGTGGAGAGAGCGGGGATTTCAGAAAAATTGTGTTAATTATCTCTGGTAAGGTAACGCCCGAACCGATTCAGATGCCACTCTAAGGGGAAACCGTATCCGGCGGCTTAGAAAAATTATTGCGTAAAGAACCTCCGGTTTAAGGAAGCGTGCGTTCTTTCTCCGTTCTGGAATTTGTCGCGTTAAAAACCTCGGGCTAGATGATGCCATCAGGACCCGGTGCTGGCTCTGAAAAGCGATGCGTTTTGGGAGCGACAGAAATTTGTCGCGTTAATTATCTCTGGCATGGGACATGCCTGTGTATCAGGCGTTCTCAGAAATTATCGCGCTAATAATCTCGTGGTCTACGTTGAGAACAGACAGCATCAGCCAGACAGAACCAGAAGGTATGGCGTGTAAACAATCTCCGTTTGAGGACAGCGGGGGAGTGGTATCAACGACAGTTGATGATGGTTTGACCTAAGTGAATGAGCCAGTGATAGACCGGTTTGATGCACGCTTAAAAATAATCGCAATAGCAATACAAGAAATCTCTGTTTACAGTGATGGCATGTACAAAACATGTTCAGTCTGTAGAAATTGTGCTTCAAATAACAATGTGTATAAGAAAATTTGCGTTATTTGTGATGTAGAAACCTCTTGAAGCTTAATTTGTGAAACCGATTTGTATAATTGGAAAGAGATATAACTATCTGTATATGTGATTCACATAAAAATAAGAACATGAAAAGAGGTAAAAAGAGTTTTTTATCGAGAAAAATTCATATTGCACACACTTGATAAAAAGAACGGTAATGCGTTTATTATAAAACGAGATTAGCGCAGCAACGCTGCTTATTGCGGAGAAGAATAACGCGATTTTTTCGAGTATTACAAGAAGTATTTGCAGAAATGTGCTGAGTATTCCAACAAACTCATTGAAAAGCCTTTGGCTTTCAGGCAAAGGTGCAAGAAAACAGGTGAAATTGCTGTCCGGTATGTATATTTTAATACATACTATACAATATGGATTGATATTTGATAATAATTGTCGCGTTAATTATCTCTGTTTATCCATGTAAGGCAGTAGCAGGATAGATGTCGTTACTTGTAACCGGTGTTTGCGCATTTTGGGAGAATCAGGGAGTAAGCCAGCGACTTGAGAGTTCCTGAAAATTATCGCGTTAATAATCTCTGCTATCTGGATGCCAAAGGGGAGTCCTGTAAAGATGAGGAACTTCAAAAATCGCGAAAAGAAACTCCTTTTATGGAATCTATGAGGATAGCTGCCGGAAAACAGCAGGGAAGGGACTAGGCAAAAAGTCGCGTTAAACACCTCGGGTTAGTGCAGCCGTAGCAAACCATTCTGCAAATTTGTCGCGTTAAAAACCTCGGGTATCGGTTAGGTGCGATGTCTTCTTGCAGCGGAGAAGGGGACTGGATGGTAAAATTATCGCGTTAATAATCTCAGGGTAGTGTGCTTGTAATCGTCCAGAACGGAAAACTGGATAGGGCAGGCATCAGAATTGTCGCGTTAAGTATCTCCGTTTACAGGAAAAGCATCTCAAAAATAATCGCGTTAATTATCTCTGGTTGAGTGCGTGGGCGATGGCGAGTTGTATCATTGAGTTCTAAACAGAATAGCAACAATGACTATAGCAACAGTGTATATAAATAAAATGTGAAACAGCAACATGTACCGAAGTCTTGTCGAAAAGTGAAACTATTGTCGCGAGGTAAGCCAAAATATGTACAAACTAAGAACAAACGGCAATCATGGTTGTACTGAATACACATTCATGGTAAAATATAAGATGAAAAGAAAATGTAGTCGAAATGGTAATTTGAGATGCAGCTGACAGAGAAGTGGCTGAAAGAGACGCTGGAAAGGAACCCTCAGTTGAAAGTCAATGTACAGGGCGGACGAAACAGCGAGCTCGAACAGCCGAAAGAAGTAGAGAAAACGAAAACAAAATACGGAAACCATCGGGTGTATCTGTACGAGGATGAATATGTCTCGGGAGACAAGTACATCTCAGGGCACGGCAAGCTGGTAGCAGTATTTGATTCCACGAAAGAGTATTGCCGATGGCTAGATTTACAGCTGATGGAAAAAGCCGGGACAATCTCGAATCTTGAACGCCAGAAAGAACTCGTCATCCAAGACGCATTCGTGTACGAAAAGAAGCGCGTACAGCGAATCGTGTACAAGGCTGACTTCTGTTATCTGGATGCGCAGGGTAAAACGATAGTCGAAGATGTGAAAGGCTTCGATTCAAAGTCCGGCAAGTACATGCAGACCGAGGCGTTTCGGTTGAAGTGGAAACTCCTGAAAGCAAAGTATCCAGAATACCATTTCGTGTTAGTGTAGAGTGAGAGTCATGGTCCAGAATTTTGAAAATCAGAATACGCAGGATGTTCTTCCGTTCAAGGGAAAAATCACAACGGTCATGTACTATGAGCCGGAGACAGGATTTGCTATCTTTAAAATCCGTCAAGAAGGGGAGACTAAAAGCAGCACTGCGAAAGGGTATGTGCCGAATCCGGTTGCGGGTGCGAAAATCTACTATAACGGGACTTGGAAAGAAGACCAGAAATTCGGTGGGTATTACATCGCCATCAGCAATTCGAAAATCGACTATGCGGGCGGCGGTAAAGACGCTATCATAGAGCTTCTGTCCAGCGACTTTGTACCGGGTGTGGGACCTACGGTTGCAAAGAAAATCGTTGACCATTTCGGAAAAGATGCACTGCGGGTGATTGAGCGGGAACCGGAACGGCTGAAAGAAATCTCCGGTATCGGTGTTAAGAGTGCAGACAGGATTCACGAAGGGTATATGCACATCGCAAACGACCAGGAACTGATTGCGCTCCTGCTGCCGTATCTCTCAATACAGAAAATAAACTCCGTTATCAAGAAATTCGGCACCGGGAAGATGGCGCTTGAAGAAATCAAGGAAAATCCGTATGTCCTGTACCAGAAATTCTCAGGTATCGGATTTGCTACGGCAGATAAAGTCGCGCTGGGCGGTTGTCAGATTGCGCGTGACGATATCCGGCGCGTGACGGCGATTCTCCTCTATGCTCTTGAAACGCAAGCACAGATGGCAGGCAATACCTTTATCTGGGTAGATGACATGTACCGTGTCGTCAAAGAAACGATGCGGAATGTTCTGCACGAAGTTGCGTTTCCTGACGAAGTGATACGGAAAGCAGCCACTATAGCTAGAGAAGACAGTCTAGTCGTTGTACAGGGGTCTAAGCCTACGGATGGCAGAAAACCGATGTTCTGCATGTACCTGTACAAATACTGGTTTTATGAGTGCGACATCGCGTATCTCTGTACTATGATTCACACGAGTTCGAATTCTACCTACGGTCTGGTGGACAGTCAGGATTTGGACGCTGCCATCGAAATCATCGAAGCGGAAGACGGTTTCTCGCTGGACGACACGCAGAAAAACGCGGTTCGGACAGTGTTTGGCTCTGATATCAAGAATGTGACCGTGATTACCGGTGGTCCCGGCAGCGGTAAGACGACCATCATCAAGACCATTATCAAGACCTGGCAGATTGCGAGAGGGCTGAGATACAACGAGGAAAGCATTTTGCTCTGTGCGCCTACGGGTCGTGCTTCTGCAAGAATGAGAGAAGCTACGGAGCATCCCGCATCCACGATTCAGTCGGCATATTATTCCATGCATGGGGACTGTGAAGCAAGCATCATTGTGGTGGATGAGTTCTCGATGTGCAATCTGGAAACGGCGCACATGGTATTTGAACTCGCTTCACACGGCTGCAAACTCGTTATTGTAGGTGACCCGGACCAGCTTCCTGCCATCGGTGCCGGTAATGTGCTGCGTGACCTTATCCAGAGCGGGGTCGTTAATGTATGTAAGCTATCTTCCTGCCACCGCAATGTGGGGTCTATTGTAGAGAACGCTATTCATATCAATACCGGTGAAACGACAGAGACCTTCAAGCAGGATGAACAGTTTGCGTTGATTCCCGCAAAGGGTAAAGAGATGCGGAACATTGCATTGAGCAACTATTTCGCGTATGTAGAGAAGTACGGCGAACAGGTCACGGAAAAGAACGCCGATACCGCAGAGGTATATGAGGAAGGTATCAAGCAGGTATGTCTTCTGACTCCTACGAAGAAAAAAGGATGCGGGTCACTTTCGGCAACTGATATGAACTTTCTGATTCGTGATGAACTCAATCCCGCCACCGATGCGAACAGCTGGTTTTTCTCCAATTTCAAGAAGAAGGCTAAACCTGAACAGGGATTCGAGTACCGGCTCGGCGACCGCGTGATGCTCTGCAAGAACCACAAGAACAGCTTCGTCAACGGTGATATGGGTTTCATCGTTGATTATCAGGAAAAGGCACTTGACCCGAATACAAGTGGTACAATTCATCACGCTTATACAATTCGTTTTGATAACCCGTGCGATGTAGAAGGGCGCGTCTACACGATGCTGGTAAGCAGAAAGACTTTACAGTCGGAGTTCTCGCTCGCATACGCTATGACCGTTCATAAATCGCAGGGCTCTGAGTTTAAGGCGGTTGTGATTGGCTTTGAAAAAAGCTGGGCACGACTGCTGCAGAGAAACCTCTTATATACGGCTGTCACGAGAGCTAAGAAGGAATGCAGGATTATCGGTGAGATGAAGACGGTCGATGAGGCTATTCTCACGAACGACATCGAGTATCGCAATACTCTGCTGGAAAGCAGATTGACGCATTTCGACAGAGAACGGTATGAGACCATCCATAATAGGAATGTAGAGGACGACGACTCTGATTGGAGGGACAATGATGACTGAGACTATGCAGTTGACGGATATCGGAATTACGCCGCGTAAAGCATCTCAGTTTGCTGCGAAAGGTATCTGTACTGTACAGGACCTGCTCATGTTCTATCCCACCAAATACCTCGATTTCAGAAACCCTATCAGCCTCGCGGATGGAAAGCAGTATGCGGGACAACATGTGGCGGTCAGGGGACAGGTAGTTAGTACCAGAGTCATCAACGGAAAGCACTTCATGCTCCGTCTCTCGGACGGCAATAACTTTTGCTCGGTGTTTTGGTTCAATCAGTCGTATCGTGCCAGACAGTTTAGTGTCGGGCAGATGCTGGCGGTAGGCGGTATCGCAAGCTGGAGCGACGAGTACAAGAGCCTGACGATATCGGCACCAGATTTCGTGTCGTGCGATTTACAGACAGCGTTCTGCATCAAGCCGATATACCGGAAAATCAAGGGCATGTCGGACGAATATCTTCTGGATGCGATTGCACTGGCATTACCCTATATCCGTAAATGTGTCTCGGACCCTCTTACTGAGGAGCAGAGAAACGCACTGAGAGTTCCGGAACTTGCCCGTTGTGTGCGGATGGCACATGCGCCGCAGGACGAAACCGATATCATGCTTTCAAGACGCCGCCGAGCCGTGGATGTATTGTATCCGTTCTGCTACGGTCTGGAAGTAAAGAAGGCAGAAGCTGCAAAAGTATCTCCGTTTAGAATCAAAGACGCAGCGGCTGTCGTCAAGAAAGCCCAGAGCGAATTGCCGTTTGCGCTGACGGAAGACCAGAATAAGGCAGTACGCCATGTTCTGGAAGAGATGCAACTGGGAAACCGTGTGGATGCTCTCGTTCAGGGTGATGTCGGTTGCGGCAAAACTGTCGTAGCGCAAATCGCAGCACTCGGTATGGCTATGAACGGATATCAGTGTGCGGTAATGTGTCCGACGTTTGTACTGGCCGGACAGCATTATGATGATTTTACGAATTTCCTCGCAAAGTTCGGGTACACTGCCGTGTTCCTGCACGGCGGCATGAAAGTCCGGGAAGAGAAGGCAGCACTTGCGAAAATCGCTTCGGGTGAGGCGAATGTTGTGGTAGGTACACATTCTATCTTTTCCGATAAGGTCAAGTTCAAAAAACTGGGTCTTACGATTGTGGACGAGGAGCACCGATTCGGCGTAGAGCAGCGTGAGGGTCTTAAGCAGAAAGCAAAGGAAGGCGTTCATAATATCAGTATGAGCGCTACACCTATCCCGAGAACGCTGGCAACTACGCTGTACGGGGAAGGCACTGAAATCGTCAACATCCATACGATGCCTGCCGGGCGCAAACCCGTCAAGACTATTGTCTGGTCGAACGAGAATACCTGCATGGAATCCGTATATAAGCAAATCAAGCAGGGACATCAGTGCTATGTTATCTGCCCACTAATTGAGGATTCCGATGCCGAAACTTTGGCTGGCGTGGAATCGGTCGAGACGACCGCACAGAATCTTAAAGCTTGGTTTGCAAAGTATCCCGGCGTTCGCATCGAGGCTATCTCCGGGGACATGAAAGCTAAGGATGTGCAGGCTGGCATCGATAAGTTCGCAGCAGGCAGCGCCGATATCCTAATTTCTACAACGATTGTAGAGGTCGGCGTCAATGTTCCGAACTCGACCGTAATCGTCGTCAAAAACGCCGAGAGGTTCGGATTGGCACAGCTGCATCAGCTTCGCGGTCGTGTCGGGCGCAGCAGCTTTCAGAGTTATTGCGTACTCCTGTCTCAGGACAAGGAAAACGAACGCCTTCAAACGATGGCAGCGACAACGGACGGTTTCAAGATTGCAGAGAAAGACCTTGAACTGCGCGGCACCGGACAGATTCTCGGCGTGAAACAGAGCGGCAAAGATATGTACATGGAAACGATGCTGAAATATCCGAAGCTGTATAAGGAAATCCGGACTCAGGCTTCCAAGGATGTTTTGCTCGCTGCGAAAAAATCTTGACCGCGCTTGCGAACGGCAGATAATAAGGATAGGACTTACCATAAATTTGGCATTACCGGTTGGTGATGCCAAGTTTTTCAGGTAAAGTCATGGTTGTATTAAATACACGTTATTTATCGGAGGAAGAATATGCAATTATTTAATACGAAGAAACCGGCAGCTGATACCGCTGCGCTGGATGCCGCAGAGGAACACAAGCAGAGTATCGGCGACCAGGTGATGGAAGCATTGGGTGTCGGGGATGGTGCTGAGGAGCGGATGCATCCTGAGGAAGACACCGAAATCATGATGCCGAAGAAAAACCAGAGTCAGTTGGCGGCTGAGGAGATGATGAAGCAGCATGAGAGCATCTGTGTGATTTCCCCGGATGCCGTCATCAATGGTGGTATCGAAGTGAAGGACGCCGTCATGGTGGCGGGGCGCGTGATGGGTGATATCGTGGCAGCTATCGTCACCTGTGTCGGAGAGCAGTGCTACGTTGAAGGCAATGTGAAATGCGCCGAGTTGCAGATGCACGGCGGCAAAATCAAGGGAAACATTGAGGCAGATACGAAGGCTGTCGTCAATGGTGCCATCGAAGGCAATATCACCTGTAAGGAAGATGTGTTCGGGGAACATGCAGCGGTCATCGGTGAGTATATCCGGTGCGGGGTCCTGACGGTCGAGCCGGGTGCCAGAATCGCTGCAAAAATCGAGATGACAAAGCCCGGCGACAAGGAAGAGCGTGAGGCAGAAAAGCCTCTGGTTCACTACGATGTCCCGGGCACGGATGCCGTTAAGCCGGGTGACAAGAATTACCCGAAAATCGAGAAATACATGGATAAGCCCAAGAACGACGATAACAAAGCAAAGCACTAAGCGGCTTTCCAACAAGAGGTAGATAAAACATTGAATAAGCTGAAAGCTATCTGGAAAATTGAAGAACTGCGAGGGAAAATCCTCGTAACGCTTCTTCTGCTCTTGGCGTTCCGGCTCGGCTGCTGCCTTCCGGTTCCGTTCGTGTCGAATACCGCTCTGGATGCGATGTTCTCGAACAACAGTATCTTCGGGTACATGAACATGCTCTCCGGCGGTGCGCTTTCGAGAAGTGCGTTCTTTGCGCTCGGCGTGAGCCCGTATATCAACGCATCCATCATCACGCAGCTGTTGTGTGTGGCGCTTCCCAGCTGGGAAGCCTTGCAGAAGGAAACGACCGGCAAGGATAAACTGGATGAATACACAAAGCGAATCGCTCTTGCGATGGCAGTTGTGATGAGTGTCGGGTACTATTTCGTTCTCCGCAATTACGGTGCCTTGAAGTACACGGCTGGTAAGAGTGGTATCTTTGCAGCCATTGTCATCATCGCAACCTTCCTCGCCGGGTCTCAGATTTCCGTCTGGCTTGGCGGACGAATCGATGAATACGGTATCGGAAACGGTGTGTCACTGCTGATTTTTGCCGGTATCGTATCACGGTGGAGCGATATCAATTCTATCGTTACGAATGTCGTCGGCAAGGTCAAGGTGGGGGAATGGCTCTATTCTCTCATTGGGATTCTGACAGCAGTCGCTATGCTCGCGGCAGTGTGGTTCGTGACCTACAGTGATGGAGCAGAGCGCAGAGTACCGGTCCAGTACGCAGCCAGAACGCAGCGGGTACGTCCGGCAGCATCCTATATTCCCATCAAGCTGCTGATGAGCGGCGTTATGCCTATCATCTTCGCTGGCGTTATCATGAGCCTTCCCGCAACGCTGGACATGTTCATTGACGCCACGAAGCATCAGAGACTGCACGCGGTATTGTCGGTGTTCACGACCGAGAGTTGGCTGTATTGCCTTCTGTATGTATTGCTGATTGCAGCGTTCAACTTCTTCTATATCGAGATTCAGTTTGATGCCGTATCGATGGCGGGAAGCCTTCGCAAGCAGGGTGGCACAATTCCCGGTATTCGTCCGGGAACGCCTACTACGGATATGCTCAATAAGGCGCTTCATCGTATGGCACTTACCGGTTCTTTCTATCTGGCAGCGATTGCTTTGACGCCTATGGTGTTCAGCGCCATGAGCGGGGTGCGGATTTCTTTCGGCGGAACCAGTCTTATGATTCTGACAGGTGTGGCTCTCGAAGTTGTGAGAAGCATCGAGGGATACATGACGGTTCGGCACCATAAGGGATTTTTGGAATAAGGAGAACGGCATGAGCATTTTCGAGTTTATTATCGGTCTTTTGATTCTGGTAGCGAGTCTCTTGGCAAGTACATTCTGCTACTTTGTGAAGAACGAAAAGAGTGGTGTGAATGCGGCGATTGGCGGTGCGAGTGATTTCATGGCTACGCGCCGGAATAAAGATAACGGCAAACTGAACAAGGTCGTGGCAGTATCGGCATCGGTTATTGCGGTGCTGATTCTCGCCTTGACCGTATACGGTGCTCGTTTCTAAAAAGGGGGGACAGTGATGGAAAAAGCTAAAGAGAAAATCAAGGTTCGGGACATTCCTGCAAAGGTCTTGAATCTGATTCATCCGTCGAGCGTGACCTGGTTGAGTGGTGCCGAGACTACGAAACGGACCGGCGTGATTCTGGCTGTGGTTGCGGCAACCTCTCTGTTCATGGTAGCGGCTGATACACTGTTCGGTGCGCTGCTGAAACTGATTGTATGAGGTCAATAACCCACGACTGAAGTCGCGGGCTTGTGGAAACACGAGTCTGTGATTTCAGTTGTGCCCGAAAGGGTGTGTTGACTACCCTATGCGCATTAAGTTGCGCCCCGTTATAAGCGAATAGATAGTTACCGTGTAGCGTCAATCCTAACTGCTCGCTCTAAAGCAACACATCAAAGAAATCTGAGGTAAAGACAACAGGTGTGGCTGCATTAAACCGCTTATGACATTGGGGAAGGATTCCAACTCCTCTTCGGAGGAGAGGACAGCTTATCATTAGTTGTCACACAAATAGAAAGGAGCATGGTGTCATGCAATATGTGTATGTGCTTAATAAACACGGCGAGCCTTTGATGCCGTGTTCCCCACGCAAGGCTCGCTTATTGTTAAAGCAGAAAAAAGCATGCGTTATAAAACGCACACCGTTTACAGTCAAACTCCTGCATGGAAGTGCAGGATACAAACAACCTGTTACTTTGGGCGTAGATGCAGGCAGTAAGCATATCGGCATATCTGCTACTACTGAAAAGCACGAACTCTATCGCGAAGAAGTAACTCCACGCAATGATGTGGTTGATTTGCTTTCTGCACGACGTGCTTTCAGACGCAGCAGACGAAACCGCAAAACCCGCTATCGAGCGCCGCGTTTCAACAACAGAGTACATAGCAAACATAAAGGCTGGTTAGCACCATCGGTAGAAGTTAAGATTCAGGAACATATTACGCTCATCAAGCACATGTTCCGTATCCTGCCTGTTACGCTCGTTAGAGTGGAAACGGCAGAGTTTGATACACAGCGCTTGAAAGCGATGCTGGAAGGTAAGCCTCTTCCGGTAGGCACAGACTACCAGCTTGGTGAAATGTATGACGAATATAATGTACGTCAATATGTACTAAAACGTGATAATTACACTTGTCAGTGCTGTGGAGCACATTCTACGAAGACTAAAGGTGTAAAGCTACATGTGCATCACATAGAGACCCGTAGAACAGGCGGCAATGCTCCCAACAATCTTATCACTCTTTGTAAGGCTTGCCATAAAGCACTTCACGCCGAAAAGGTAACGCTTGACGGCAAAAAGCGGGGCAAGCCTCTCAAAGATGCAGCTTTTATGGGTATTATGCGCAAAACACTTATGGAGCGCCTGCGTAAAGAGTTAAAAATTCCTGTACAAGGAACTTATGGTTACATAACCAAGTACTTGCGCGAAAAGAATGGTATCCCTAAAAGCCACACCAACGATGCACGCTGCATTAGCAAAAATCCATTGGCTATACCTTGTGATACTTGCTACTACACAAAAGCGGTGCGTCACCATAACAGACAACTGCATAAAGCAACTATCCTGAAAGGCGGCATACGCAAGGCTAATCAAGCGCCGTACATCGTAAAAGGCTATCGACTTTGGGACAAAGTAGCCTACAACGGCACAGAATGCTTTATTACAGGCAGACGCACTTCTGGATACTTTGCTCTAAAGGAGTTGGACGGTACTGTTGTTTCTAACAGTATATCTTACAAAAAATTGCGGCTATTAGAAGCCGCAACAAACTACATTACAGAAAGGAAGTGAAGGGGCAATTCTTCCCATGACTAAAGCCACGGGTATCCTTGCCCCACTTAATGAAAGGAAAAGTGATGATGGCAACGGCGCTTGCCGCGTTGGTCATGTTGTCAGGATGCGGCTCGACTCCGGCAGCGTCGTCTGAGGTAGAGACATATTCGAGCGCAATGCAGCTGGTGACCTTGACTGATGATGAGATGCTGGCATCTATTCAGGAAGCGGCAAAGGAGTTGCAGAAAAACATCAACAAAACCGATGAGACGGCGAAAGTCGATGTAGAAGTTGATAAGGACGGCAAATGCATCGTATATGCGTCCGGACGCGATGAGAACGGCAACGCTACTACGCGGCAGGAGCTGTGCAAAGCCGATACCATCAAGGATATGTTCGAAATTTTCTATGACAATGATTGGGTTGACAGCAACGGCAATGTCAACATCAATACCGTTGGCTGATGCCGTTGTAAGGAGACTAATACCATGAAACGAATCATTGCATGTCTGCTGACGGGTGTGCTGGCCGTCGGTATGATGGCGGGATGCAGTAAAAAGCTGACCCCGGAAGAACAGGCGACTTCGGAAGCAGCAGTGCTGGCGCAGCAACTGCAGGAAGAGGAGACCCAGACGGGGCTTAAACGCCTTATCAGCAATAACCTCACGGAATACGAACAGCCGTTCTATGATTTCGTGGACAGCTTGCAGAAGGGTGATGCCGCTGCGGCTGCAAAAGCACTCGGCGTACCGAATACTTTCGGGGATAAGCTGCAAAGCTGGGTCATCGTGAATAACTACGAGACTTTCCAGAAAGCAGAGATGAAATCCATCTGCCTGAACTCCGCCAAGGACGGTGCTTCTGCCGTTCTGAACATCTATATGAAATCGCCCAAGGATGTCACCACCGATACGCAGCCTGATTATACGATGAATGTCGATTATGTGAATGGTGCTTGGGCACTGACACCTCCGACCGGCGTTATCAAGGACTATGCGTTCTCGGCACCTACGAACAAGGTCACCTTCGAGGGTACTGACCTTTCCTCGTATGCAGCTAAGAGCGCTGCCACGGGTGAATGGATGGTAACACTGCCCCGGGCTCTTGACCTCGAAAGCAATTCTACCTATGTCATCACCAATGATATGGGCGACTATAACGGGCATGTCTATGATGTGACCTCTGATGGCACGGTAAACCATATCCTGCTCGCAGACCTCGATGTTGATACGAAAGCGACATACCAGGCAAAGCTGGAAGCCGTTCTGAAAGAATCTTACCGGCTTCTGTCTATCGGGGCAGGGGAGACGGACTTCTCAAATGTCCTGCTCGATTCCAACGAAATCGCGAAATGCGTTCCGACTCCGCTGGAAAACGAGGATGATGTGACGACCGCAGAGGAAAATGCCCGCAAAAAGGCTATCGGTGCTTCTGTAACGAATGTCTCCGTGACCCCCGACGATACGCTGGAAGGGTATCCTGACGCATACACCTACCGTCTTGACGGTAACGACGGTATCGTGATGGACGTGAAAATCAAGGTCAGCACCACGAACGGCGATGCCCGTGTGAAGGCTACTATCAATATGCGTCTTATCAATGGTGCTTGGAAAGTCGTGTCGATTGATTCCAGCAAAGACATCTTTACAGAACTCTCGGTGCTGGACCCCGAATGGTGATTTCATGGCAAGATACAAGATTCGACAGGATAGAAGGAATCGAAAGCCTTTGCCGGAATGCAGACTGACTCCGCAGGAATGGAATCAATATTGGAAACAGCTGAATTTGGCGGTCGAGTCACAGGATGAAGAATGGATTTACAAGGCAAAAGCAATGGTCAAGGAACAAATCCGTTCTATCTACACGAATCGCTGCGGACGGGACGGAAAATGCGTGCTGTGCGCAGAGAAAGCCGGGTATTTCGGGCTTTGCAAGAAGTGCTGGCGGTCTTTGATGAACAATGCGATACTCCGGTCACAGGGGCATACAAGGGCTGAACAGCAAGAACGCAGTGAGAAACCCTGTATCGTCTGCGGCGCAAGCCCAATCCTATGCCGTGGCGTGTGCGGTAAGTGCTACAGTTCGATGCGGGCACATAAGTTCACAACGCCGGAACAGCTGCTCGAATACAAGGAAACCAAGAAAAAGCGCAAAGAACAGTGAAGGAGGGTGTTTTTATGATTGGTAATGAGTTGGGCCCCGAGTTCAAGTCGTGTTTCACGAACCATAGGCGCAGTGAATACGGCGAGAATTTCACGGTGGATATGGTGAAGAAGATGTGCTATGAGGATGCGCGGCTTATTCCGTATCTTCTGAACAGCAAAGCGTTCATGAAATGGGTCAAGGATGTCAGGAAGTTCTCAGAGGGCAACAGTGTTCTCGCCGATACGATTCTCGGCATGACGGACTGCTATGCGGAATATTTAACGCGGAAGATTGGGAAAACCTGCGCCACAAAGCGTATGCAGCAGTATATCCGGACTCTGAATTCCTGTCTAAAAAATTCCTTTGTTCCGTTTGTGCCGAAAGTCGCATTTAAGCCGTTCGCGGAAAAAGCAGTTGCATCGACATTCGATATCTCGTCATTCATCGTGGATGTCGATGCTGAGAAAAATTCTGCAAAAAAATCTCCGGATACTCCGAAAACCCCGCCTCTTACTGCATAAAGGGCCTTGTCCGTTTGTGCGAACCCCGTACAATAGAGATTATACGATAGATACCAGACACTCATTACCATTCATAAACCCGAAACCGGGCAGATTCTCGAAAGAGAGTCTGCCTTTTATTTTTGCGTGAAGGAGCGTAAACAATGTTCAGTGAAAATCAGAAATTCTATCTTAAACGGTTGGCAGCATTGCATGATTTCAAAAACGGACGGAAAGCGGTGTATCTGCAGCAGAAAAAGGAAAAAACGTGGGCAGCATATGATTTGCCAAACACAAGAGCGGTGGATGCGTCAGCGGGATTGCTGATGTATCATGGAAAACAGTATAAGGACCTCGAAGGAATCGTAGCAGATGTTCTTGACATCCATCAGGACGCGGGTGCTGTCATGTTCATCAACAACAGCAGAATCGCCAGTGGGTTGCCTGCGTTCGTCACCTTGGATAATGCCGAGGCCATGGGAAGCATTCCCGGGGACAAGGAGCACCGTCAGATTGTGAATGTCCGGGATTACCTGACGGTATATGGCATCGACTACGATGATGTGGATGTCATGCAGCCGGAACGGGCCTGGATGACAACGGAAGTTTCCCTCGAAGTACCCGACACGGCTTACGCAGACACCAGAACGGTTTGCGTTCCGGTAGAAGAAGACAGCGAGATGGGCGCATACTATGAGGCGCTCTTGGAGGCAGGTAGGAACCTGCTCATGGAAGACCACAGGAAAATCAAGTGGGGGGATATGAGCACGGCACCGGATGTCAAAACGCTGTTTCGTATCTGGGATGAGAAACCGAACCTAGATATGACAGTTGGATTCATGGAACTTTCAGTCCCGGAAGAAGTCATGGGTAAAGGCAAAGCAGGGGATTATATGATGTCGGTCCGTGCGTCCGGCAGCAGAAATCCTTTCGGCACGATGGAGTATAAGGCAACGGTATCGCTGTTCCGGGACTGTTTCAGAATTGGGACTTTCGACTATCCTTTCATCGACGACAATCTCAAATCTCTGACCGGCGATGCGGATGTATCGGAAAACTGGGCACGGCTGTTTGACTATGTCCGGTTCGCAAAACCTGTCGATGCTGCAAAAAATCAGCAAACCGGGCGTGTAATCGCTTGACGAGGTATGCGAACGGCATAAAATTAGAATTGTACGATAGATACCATTCACGAAAGGCATTCTATGCTCGTACAATTCACAATTTCGCTTTAAGGCGGACTTCCCATAACAGGGGAGCCCGCCTTTTTGCATTTCAAATCAGAAAAGGAGAAATTACTATGACTACGAAAGAAAAGTTTATCGAGATGGCAAAGAACATCACCCGTCCCGGTATCGAAGAGATGATGGCATGGCTGGAAACAACGGATTTCTATGAGGCACCTGCAAGTACCAAATTCCATGGCTCTCAGGCAGGTGGCTTGTGCGCACACTCTATCACCGTTGCTAAGCGGTTGGTGGAGCTTGCAAACTTCTATGTGCCCGGCAAGTACACGATGGATGAACTCATGACGGTTTCGCTGTTTCATGATGTGTGCAAGATTTCTACCTACCAAGTAGAGATGCGCAACAGAAAGAACAGTGTCGGCGCGTGGGAGCAGGTTCCGTTCTACCAGTTTGCACCGAAGGAGAGCGTGGGCGGCGACAATCACGGTTCTCTTTCCTGCCAACGTATCACGGAGCATGGTATCCGTCTCACGCAGGAGGAGTACGGCGCTGTGAACAACCACATGGGCGTCACGAATCCTGCCAATGCGAACGGTGTCTGGCAGTGCTATGAGATGTACACGCTGTCTTGGCTTCTGCATGTAGCGGATGAGGCGGCAACTGTCATCGACAAAATCTGATATCAACCAAAAGCCATCCCTGAATCATTGGGGATGGCTTTGATTTTAAAATTATAAAGGAGTAAATGTAATGAATCGTCTGGTTTATTTTGAACAGATAGCCGGAAGCGCAAGAAAATTTTACCTCATGACCGAAGATGATGGCGGCAGTACCTTTACTGCAAATTACGGCAGAATCGGCACTACGGGTAGCGTCAAGACCTATCCGATGAGTAAATGGCAGCATGTATACAACACGCGAATCCAACACGGATACACGGATAAGACCCGGGATTATCTCGCGGGGCGAACATCCATATCGCCAAAAACCAAGCCTGTAGATGGCATAAAATACAACATTACGGGTATGTGCAAAACCGTAAAACGACACCGCGTATACCGTATTGTAGCCACGAAGAATTTTGAGACAGTTGACGGGCGAATCGTCGAGAAGGGCGAACCCGGAGGCTGGATTGAAAGTGCGTTGAATCTCTCTCAGGACGGACGGTGCTGGATAGATGACGATGCTGTGGTTTTTGGGAACGGTGGTGTTACGGACAACGCTCTCGTTGCCGATGAAGTGATGTGTGAAGGCATTTTGCAGGATAACGCGATTGCTCGCGGAAAGGCTTGCATCGAGGATGGCGCAATCTGTCGTGATAATACGCTTGTCTGTGACAATGCGCTTGTCAAGGAAAATGCAATCGTTATGGATAACGCTACGGTTGCAGAGGATGCGATTGTCTGTAAAAATGCTGTTATCGGTGATGATGCCTATTACACATCGAGATTTACAAAGTTGTGATGATGGAGAATAAATCATGAAGAAAAAGAAGAAGCAGATGATTGTTGTGAATGTCAGCGAGGTAAAAACCCGCTCTGGCTGGAACGGCGTCAAACCCTACACACGTGTACAGACGCCGAAAACGGTATATAGCCGCAAGGGACGCAGAAAGGAAGAAATCGCATGAGTGCTTATGATAACAAGTATTGGAGCCATCGAATTGCGCAGTTGGCTGAAAAGGTCCCGGAAACGGATGACCTCTCATTCTTTGCCTCTGAGGCGTACCGCGATTTTACGGAACAGGGTGTTAAGGACCTGATTTGCGGGACCTGCACCTATCTTCGTACGCTCGGATACGACATAACCAAGGAGCAGGAGGAAGAACGCATCAATGATATGGTCGTCATGATGAGTACGGACGAGAATATGACCGCCTGTACGAATGGGGATTCTATGATTATCGGCGTGAACAATTCGCTGGTAAAGTATTTCCCGAACCGTGAACTGCGTCATTATGCGATTCAGGGGCTCCGCGTTCATGAGACCGCACATGTCCTGTTCACGGATTTCAAGACCATCGATATGTGGCTGGGAGCTCTCCGCAACGGTAACTGGTGGCCGGTAGTACCCGACCACGCGCAGGACCCGGACGGCGCGGAACTGACACAGGTTCTCAGCAAGAAAGAGTTCAGCAAATCCTTTGCTGCTATCGCCGGTCGGCTTGAGAATGCCATTGAGGATGGATTTATCGAGCGGGAAATCAAGGAAATGTACAAGGGTCTTGCGACTACGGAACTTTGCACCACCAATGATGCAATGCTCTCTATGGCAAGCACTTTCGGAGAATTCCTGAAAGCCGGGCGCAGTGCCTATTCCGCGATGTTCCAGCAGGTTTTGGTGTATGCAAAGTACGACATCACAATGGTCGATGATATGCCGGAACAGTATTCCGACATTTTCGATGCGTGCATGGAAGTCGTTGACGATGTGAAGTGCGAGCGCGATGTTAAGAAACGCCTTTGCGGTGTCAATGAACTTTGCTGCATCCTGTATCCGCTGTTCAAGGAAATGCTGACAAAAAATTCTGAAAAGCAGAATCAGCAGTCGTCTGGCTCCGGTAACGGTAAGCCCGGCAACAGCGGTTTCGGTTTGCCCCAGAACTCTCAGGGACAGCAGAACGGCTCTAATGGGCAGAGTGACCCCAACCAGAACGGCAACGGCTCTCAGAACGGCTCCGGCAACGCTCAGAACAATTCCAGTAACGGGAATGGAAACGGTAACAGTGTCGATTCTATGACCGCAGAGCAGCTCTCTGAGGCGCTGAAAGAAGCCGTCAAACAGATTGAGCAGGCTGCAAAGAATGTTGGCGTAAACAACCTGCCTGACCGGCACAGCAATAGCATCACGAATCAGGCGAGTAAGAGTAAAGACGCCAAGAAACGCGAAAGCGGTAAGCAGGGTTCCGGCAATAATGCAAACGGAAATGGCAACGGAAACGGCAACAGCAACAGCATTGCTAATGCCCCCGGCGCAAATTCCGGCAAATCTGACCTGTCTGCTGCAAAATGCGATATCAAAGCTATCGAGAAGGCACGGAAACAGGAAATCGCAACGGCTCAGGCAAACAATGAAGCCAACAATCAGCTGGCTCAGGAAGGCGCAAAAATCGGCAGCGAGATTGGCACGAAGATTAGTGTCCGTCGTGCAGCGGAAGTACCTCAGTCGAACATCGATACCTATAATCGGTTATCGGCAGGGCTTCTCTCGGTCACGAAAAACCTCGAACGCCGTCTGAAAACGACGATTCGTGATGAGGAAAATGACGATGCTGTCGCCGGGTTGCCGATGGGAAGTCGGGTTGAAGCGCGTCTTGCCTATCATCAGGATGGCAAGATTTTCAGCCGCAAGAATTTTCCTCGCGATAACCCGCGTCTGGCTGTCGGATACCTCTGCGATGAGTCCGGCTCGATGTCTGATAAAGCGATTGCCGCTTCGGTTCGCACTGCTATCATCTTGCAGGATTTGTGTGAGCGGATGGAACTGCCCTGTTATATCTGCGGGTTCACTACCGGTGGATATTCGGGGAGTGTTGATATCATTACCTATGTTGACAAGAATGTGGACGGTAAGGACAAGTATCGCACGACCGGCATGGCTAGTCGTGGCGGTACTCCTACGGTTCCGGCTATGAAGTACATGGGTAAGAAGCTTATGAAGGATTCCACCGAGAAGAAGATTCTGATTGTCAGCACTGACGGCTGCTCTGGACGAGGTTACGGCGAAACGGTTCGTGATGTCATCAAGAAATTGCAGCATGACGGTGTAATGGTTATCGGAGCCGGTATCGGTGATTCGAAGCCCAGAATCCAAGAGGAATTTGGCAGCAACTTCCTTGATATCAGCAATCTGGACGCGATGCCCAAAATCCTTTGCAATATCGTGAAGAAGAATCTCGTATAAGTCCTTTGTACCGTCTGTCTTTTGGCAGGCGGTACTTTTTGTTTTCGTATTTGCGTTTTTTGCGAATGACATAGAATGATACTTGTTCGATATTGACATGTAGGAAGAAGATGCTGCCAAGATTTTCAACAAAATTCTGGCAGATATATGCCGTCCACTGTTCGGTGGGCGGCTTTTCTTGTTTGCTGATTCTTTGGGTTTTTCACTTGCATATTCGTGCGAACGGCATAGAATTGGTATTGTACGATAGATAACATTCCATATCGAAAGGGCTCTTTGCCTTTCGTACATTCACAATTTCGCTTGAAGAGCGGACTTCCTATATCGTAGGAGGCCCGCTCTTTTTGCGTCTCAACACAAAAAAGGAGTAAGTATAATGACTGAAAACACAAAACAGGAGGCAGCTCTCCGCAACAAAACTCTGAGCGTTCTTGCCAACATCAATGCCGTGGAAGGTTTTGACCCGCATATGGTGACGGCGTGCTATCAGGATACGGAAGGCAATGGCCGGATGTATCTGCAGGCAGAGTTCTCGATGCTCTGGTTCCGCCTGAAATATCCCAACGGTCGCCTGGAACAGGTCCTGAGCCGTATGAACGACCAGATGGCAACGGTCGAGGGGCGTGTCTATGACAATGACGGCAATCTTCTGGCGAATGCCTTTGTGACCCGCTATCGTGGCGAGGAGCAGTTCGGTAAGGACTATGTCCAGAACGCCGGAACTGCCGCTATCCGCAAGGCGCTCGGTAACTGTGGGTTCGGAACCCCTGCTGATGCTGTTTACATCGAGGGTGTTACACCCTTGTTCAAGGCAGCAGAGGACGAAGATGTGCCGGTAGATGCCGGTGTTCAGACTCGTATCCCTATCCCGCCCGTCCCGAAAGAGTATCAGCAGAACGCAGAACTTGCACCTGCAGCACCTAAGCGCGGCAGAAAGCCCGCTGCAAAGCCTGCACCTGCACCGGCTCCCGTTCCTACCCCTACACCTGTACCCGAACCCGTACCTGTGAAAGAGAAAGCAAAAGCAGCACCTGCGCCTGTCGCTGCACCGGCCCCGGCAGCAACTCCTGCTCCGAACCCGATTCCTATTCCTCCGGCTCCGAAACCCGCTCCTGTGGGTGTTCCTAAGACCATGGAGGAGGCTGAGAATTTCGTGATTCCGTTTGGAGCATTCCACGGAATGACGATGAAGGATACGCTGGCAAAAGACGGTGGTGCTCGGGTCATCAACTACATCAAGGACAGCCCGCGCTTTGCCGGTCAGCCGATTCAGGTGGCCGCGCAGATGTTCGCGGGTCAGCATGCGGGTGAAAACGGGCTGTAAAGGCTATACCCGAACAATCACATCATGAAAGGGGGAGTCCCTTGTGTCGTGGAATTTTTCCATGGAAACAGTTCTGGACCTTGTAGGTGCCAAGACTCGCGGAAAAGTTACACGCGCTGGGGAAATAGAAGTGCAGTGCCCGCACGGTGTTTGCGGGCATAAGAAACAACCTATTTACTTCAGCGTGAACCTAGCCAAAGGACAGTATAACTGTTTTCATTGCTGCAGCGGTTGCCCATACAGCGGCGGCATGATTGACCTCTATTGCATGTTTACGGGCCTTGACCCGGACAACAAGAAAGAGGTCAAGAAGGCTTTTGCTCAGGCTTTGGACGGAACAGCTGTCAAGGTTCGCGAGACGACCGTTACGAAACGGGAACTCGCACCTGTTCTGGAAGCTAAACCGGATGAGGAACTCGATAAGGTATACAGAGCCGTTCTGAACGAACTGACTCTTAAACCTGAACACAGAGAAAACCTCAAAAAGCGAGGCTTGTCGGACGAGATGATTGACAAGTGTTTATATCGTTCTATGCCGGAGCGATGGTCGAGCGTTTTCGCTGCTCTCAAGAAGAAAGGTATCTCCTTTAAGGGTGTGCCGGGATTCTATGAGAAGAACGGAAAAGCATTTGCCGCCTGTTCTAAGCCCGGATTTTTCATTCCGTATTTCAATTTCCGCAATGAAATCGTTGGGATGCAGATACGGTTTGATAGAGGAGATAAGAGGTATCTCTGGTTCTCCTCGTCAGGCTACGATAACGGGTGCAGTGCAAGGAACATTGCAAGTTACGGGATTCCTTTGGTAATGCCGAAATGCGATGGAACCAAAACGGTTTATATCACGGAAGGCGCGTTAAAGGCGCATATCGCCTGTGTTTTGAGTGGTAATCATAACCCTTACATCGCATTGGCTGGTGTGAATTGCTTCAATCAGTGGGAAGAGACCTGTGTGTATCTGAAAAGCGTAGGCGTCACTCATGTGATTGATGCTTTTGATTCCGACAGGGAAAGTAACGAGCATGTTCGCAATGCACTGAAAAAGCTGTATGCGATTGCTGCTCGATACGGAATTTCCATGACACGCTTCAACTGGGGAACGACATATAAGGGTGTGGATGACTATTACCTTGCGGTATCGCGAGGTGAGGTCTTCCTACCCTTTGTTCCCAAGAAAAAGCCGGATGAGGAAGCACCGAAACCCGTAACTAAATTTGTTCCATTTATTCCAAAAACTGCATAAAAGGAGAAAGCTATGGCTATCAACAACAATACCAATAACAAAATCGAGGAAGATAACATCATCTTTGCGGTACAGGGAGCCAAAAGTTTCCTGAAATGCAAGATGGACTGGGTCGGTATCGGTAAACTTCATGTCTCGTTTGTCTCGCACACGGGTCTTGAAAACGGCTGCAAGCAGCTGGGCCATATCGAAGCGGCACTGCCGTTCGATGGTGAAGACGGAGCGCTTGCACTGGGTAAGATGATTCTCAGAGGTGACCTTGACAAGGGTCGCGCCCGCTCTATCAAGAAGGCAAAGGAAACGGGAGCCAAGTACCCGGAACCGGTATTCACCTATAACGGAGGCAGCGAAGCAAAAGCGGACCGCCCCGTTATGTGGCGTCAGGTCTCGATTGCGCCCGGCGCGAAGAGCGATTTCGTGTTTCAGGTGACGGAAGCCGAGGGCGAGAAGAATGTTCGCGGCGGTTACCAGAAAAAGGCCGGCGCGGAGGTCAAGCGCATCTCGGTGGGTGTCAGCAGCAGGAAACTGCTGGAATACGCCTCAAAAATCGAAGCATATTACCAGGATTACCTTGCAAACCCTGAACGGTATGCGGGGTATTGGGAGAAGAATGCACAGGTTCCTGCTCCGGCAGCTACTTCTGCGCTTCCGCCTCAGGTTCCTGTTGCTGTGACTGCACCTGCACCTGCTCCTGCGGCTGTCGTGTATCCTGATTTCGGATATACGGTGTATGATTCCGTAGGTTGCGGTATGGAGATGACCTATCTGCCCGAGAAAGCCCTTGAAGCATTGCAACGCAAAATCAAGGAGATGAAGGCGAGCGGCTGGTCGCGCCGTGACAACACGGACTACGACAAAGCAAAGAACAATATCTTGGCAGGGTCCAGAGGGTTCTTCGTCGTGAATCTGTATAATGGTGATGAATTCATGCAGATTTATGTCAACACCTGCCCGACCATCCAGTAGTCTCAATAGTAGGCGGCATCCGTTTGGGTGCTGCCTTTTTTCATGCCGACATTGCGTAAATGTGCGAATGGCATAGAATCAAATTTGAAGACATTTGTAAAGGGGGCGATAGTATGTCTTCCGTCAATGATGCTGTCAACAGCATTACTAATCTGTTCGAATCCGGCGATATCCGGCTCGTAGTCGATATCGCGCTGATTGCTATGGTGGTCTGGTTTGTGATTCGCGGTGTGAATCGATTGTTTGAGACGCTGGTTCTTGGTGGTATCACGGTATATGCCGTGTATCATATCCTGCAATATCTCGGTATTGAGGTGGATTACCAGAACCTGTTGTCACAGCTGTCGTATTACCTGCAGCAACTGATAACCTATGTCAACAACTGTTTACCGAGGTGAAACTGACTTGGAAAGTAATAACAATGTGCAAAAGCACACCGGAAAAGTAAAGAAATTCTTGCAGGAATGGGCGTTCCCGCTCGTCTGCTTCGTTGCTGTATGGATTCTTGTAAAGGTTGTGTTCCCGACCGCCATCATCCCTACGGCATCAATGTATCCGACTCTGCCTTCACCGTGTTTCTCGTTCAGTACGAGAGCAGCATATTGGGAGAATGACCCTGAACGCGGTGATATTGTTCTTTTCAAGCGGGATATACCGGATTCAAAGGTCTACGCCAAGCGAATCGTAGGTTTGCCTGGAGATACCATAGAAATCAAACACGGCGTTACTTATATCAACGGGGAAGCGCTCGAGGAGGAGTATCTGAGAGAGGCTCCGGATGATGAGGATTTCGGACCCTTTAATGTTCCGGAAGATTCCTATTTCATGATGGGCGATAACAGAAACAACTCCTACGATTCGAGGTACTGGGACGAGCATTTCGTGCCGAGGAAAAACATTATATCGAAGGTAAATTTCAGTATCCCGTTAGCGCCGCACAAGGATGAAAATGACATCGAACAGCAGAAAGGATAATAAATAACATGGCTACGAAAAATAGTAAGAGCAAGGCAGGAAAGAACCACATTCTGAAAAATCCCGTCGTCATCGTTTTGGCGTTTATCGCTATGACGGCGCTTATCCTCGTATCGAGTTTTTGTACCGCGCAGAAGAATAAGGTAGATATCACGCAAATCGTTCTGAACGGAAACATTCAGCTGGCGGTCGGTGAGAATCAGGCGGTGGGATTCAATGTGGCAACTCCGAAAGTCATGGACAATGACCTTGTCGTGAATGCAGTCAACAAACTGGACTTGGTCTGGACAGTTGAAGATGAGAAGGTTGCGACTTACGATGAGGATGCTGGTACGATTTGCGGTGTATCTGAGGGCACGACTTCTCTTTCGGTATCGACGAAGGACGGGAAACTTTCAGATACCTGCCTTGTGACCGTTACGCCGAAGACAGACGCTACACCGGAAACTGCAGAAAAATAAAAAGAGACTTGCACAAATGTGCGAGTTGCATAGAATGAAAGATGTACGATAGATAACATTCACACGGAAAGAAAAATATCTTTCGTACAACAATTCATAGTTTCGCTTTAAGGGCGGACTTCCTAATCATAGGAAGTCCGCCCTTTTTGCGTTTCAACACACAAAAAGGAGAGTAAATACCATGACTACCAACACAATGACCGCTACCAACACCACCGTTTCTTCCACCGCCACCGTTAATCCTGCTGTGCAGAACCCAGATTTCTTTATCAACGATGCGTCTGAGAAAGCCTTCAAGGAAGGCGAGTATCAGGAACTCGTTGATTTCTGCAAATGGGATGCAAGCAAAACGGAGTGGCTCGATGAAGGAATTCGGGACATCCTGTTCGAGGCGAGTTACGATGAGCCGCTTTGCGCCCCGGAATACGCCAAGAAGCTGAAAGTCAGTGAGGAGGCGATTCTGGATACCCAGCAGCATGCGGGTTTGAACCTCACGACCTCTATCGGTAAGAAGCCGGTAGGGGAGAGCGCTACCCGGAACATCTGCTCACGAGCCATGATTGGCATGAACTGCTATGAGTTGCTGCGTAAGAACAATCGTGGCAGCTTGAAGGAGGTTTTAAACCTCATTCTCGCAGAACGCAAAGGTACTACGCGAATCAAGTTCAGCCACGAAAAGATTCGTGCCGTGCATTCCGGGCGGTATGCCGCTATCAGCAACGAGGAACTGCTCGAAATCATGGACGAGTATATGACGCAGAACTGGCCTGACCACGAGTTCATCAGCGCCTATGTATCCCATGAACTGATGCAGGTCGTCATTGACCTGAGTGCTTACAAGCAGCAGTTTTTCCGGAAACTGCCGCCGGAACTCTGCCGTGGTTATGCACCTGCGGTCGTGATGATTAGTTCGGATGTCGCGGAAAGCGCCGTCCGGCTGATTCCTGCCTTCAATATGGGCGGCGTGATTGCACCCATGGCGAAGGAGGTCGCCATCCCGCATATCGGTGATAACATCGAGGACCGTGTCCGCAACGTATTCACTGCGCTGCTGGCGTATTTCGATGATGCCGCTACTGACATCTCGAAGCTGAGCACGATTCCGATTAACTACGGCAAGGCAACTCTTGTTCGGGTCCTGACAAAGTACGGGATGCCGAAGGAAGAGTCCCGCGAAGCACTGGCTGCATACGATATGTGGCATGCCAGTGGCAATGTGACGGCAATGGATATCTACCTGTCTGTCTGTGAAGCGTATGCGGCGGTTGTCCGCAACCATGCACAGGACGCCAAGAAGATTTTCACCGCTGCGGATTGCGTTGCGCGTTGCGCTCGGACGCTCTGGAGCACCATGGATATGCCCGGCAAGGAGGATATGTGATGATTAAGCCTCGAAACCTGTTCCGGCTTTTAGTCGCAGCAATTCTTCTGTACGGTCTGACCCGCTGACTACATCAACAATGAAAGGAGTTTGCTCACCATGGCAAGCTATGACGGCACAAACAAATCGAGCGCCGGTTGCGCTCAGCATCTTCCGTATTGGGAAATCAAGACGGAACACACAAAGAACCTCTACAATGAGGCAATGGCAATGGCGACCCCGGAAGCAGTTGCTTTCTGTGACCCGGACAACTATCAGGGTCCTGATATCGAGGTCGATGCCAGTACCTTGACGGAAGACCAGTGGCAGGCACGCCGCGCCGACCATCTTGGCGGCTCGGATATTTCCGCTATCTTTGGTGAGAATCATTTCAAGACGAACCTTGACTTGTACTACGCAAAGACCGGTAAGGTTCCTGCTGTACCGGAGGAGGAAAGTTCCGCATCCCGCCTGAACAAGCTGTGGGGGCATATCTCTGAGGAGTATGTCGATGCGTGGCTTTCTGAGAAGTATCCGTACAACGATATCATCACCGACACGAACATCTATGCGATGCCCGGCAGACCCTACATCACCGCGAACATCGACCGTATGATGCGCAAGCCGGACGGGTCTTATTGCCTTGTGGAAATTAAGACGACGAGCCCGTTCAACAAGGCTGCATGGGAAAACGGCAATATCCCGATTCCCTACATCTATCAGGTCCGTACCTACATGGCGATTCTCGGTGTCTGGGAATGCGTTGTGGTCTGCATGTTTGACCGTGACACGCTTATTGCGAACACGATTAAACGCGACCTCGATGAGGAAATGCGTATCATTCAGGGCTGTGAAGATTTCTGGATGGGCAATGTGCTTCCGCATTTTCCTCCCGTACCGCTCGGTGAACCTGAGGCTGCGCTCGATACGATTCACAAGTATGCGGGAGATGCCGACAAGAATGCTCCCTCGAAGGTGCTGGATAAGTCTTTTGCCGATATCTGTTCCAAGTACAGTAAGGTACGTGCTGAGCGTGATGCTGCAAGGACGACCTTTGAAGCGCTCGACAAGCAGTGCAAGGATATGATTGTCCCGATTGCTGCTGCTATGGGTACGAGTATTTTGGCAGAAACGACCGGTCTGGACGGAACGCGGTGGCTGCTGAAATATGCGCCGCGTATGAGCCGTGCCGGAGTCGATATGAAGAAGCTGGAAGCACTTTACCCGAAAGCGTACAATGACTGCTTCATTCCGCAGAAGGAATCAAGCCGAATTTTCACTTTGAAAGCAGCGAATAAATAATTTCAAAAATCCTCAGTAAAGGTGTTGACGCGATATGCGAACCGCCTATAATGGGAATTAGTTAATAGATAGCATTTCACCTACGAGTTACGACTTGCGGTTTTGTAAGTTGTCCTCCGGAACCAATCCGGTCGTTCGTAGTTCTTCCATTATTTACAAGCTGCTTCAAGCGGACTTCCTGAGAAATCAGGGAGCCCGCTTTTTTGCTGCAGATTTTCCAGCACCAATGTCCGTTGTGTGCTGTTTATATATAATCCTCGCATGTACGATGGCCGGTAAGAGTCTTTCCTTTTACCGCCGATGAATCTCAAATCTCTTAGAAAGGAGAACTATCGTGAGTAACATATCCACCTGCGAAGCAGTCGAACTGGTTCGCAACGCAATCGACCCCTATTCCATGATGGGCATTTCTGCGGATGACATGGTATACGCCAGTGTGAAACGGCATATGCTGAGTCTTTTCGAGAAGCCCGAAGGTGAATGCCTGCATAGGATTTCTTTTGCAGAGTTTGCCGACAAGGTCACAAAGACTACCCGCATCCAGGGTGAGTGGGTAGACGAAATTCCGGTATTTGAGCCTGGCGATGACTATGGACAGTATACTTGGAACAAATGTGAGAGAATCTGAACCCCAATCATAGTACGAGCATTCGTCCCGGCACTGAGCATAACCGCTATGCTCTTTCAATTATTTCAGTTGGTCTTGGAATCCGTCCTTGACCACCTTGTTCTGCACCATTAGGAGGTTGCATCATGAATAAGACTATCAATACCAATGCCAAGTCCGTTAAGTCCGCCAAGACCGTCAACTTCGTCAACATAGCCATCACGGCCGCTGCTATTCTCACAGCTGTCGTTCTCGTGGCTCTGATGTTTACGGGCTGCTTCTTCCTGCTCACGAAGCTGATTATCCCGGCAGTGAAGACCATCCTGTTCGCCACCATCAACATCCTGCTTTCCTTCGTTATCCCCGTCTATCTGCTGACTCGCACTCGTAAGTTCAAGAAGGCTTACGATGCGCACGTCAAGAAGTCTTCTGACTTCGAAAAGAAAGACGAAGACAAGAAGCAGTAATTCCCACCCAGGCAACTCCTTTTAATACCACGTTATCTTCCATTTCAAACTCCTATCCCATATATGCTCGTCCCTTAAGCAAGGACGGGCTTTTTCTTTTTGTTGGCTTGCGTATCTGTGCGAGTTGAATAGAATAGAAAATGTAACATAGATACCATGTTATACTAACAATTCACAATTCTGCCGTGCGGTCACTATACCGTGCGGTTTTTTCTTTTTGAAAGGAGAAAATGTATGTTCAATATGTTTAAGCACGAGGATTCTGTGATTTTTGACCCGATTTGGTGCAGTGTCATAGGCTCCGATATCAGCAAATCTACCGGCGCACCCAAGAAACGGTTTTTGGAAGAGTATGAGCGGGACTTATGTTACCGCCGCTGTGCCAAGAAACTCATTGACGAAGACCTGATTTACGGCGTGACAAACGCCAACTATGCCAAAAGAGCGGATGCCATGAAAATCACAGCAGTCATCTATCAGCTGATGTACGGTGATAAGGAGGCTGACTACGCGAAACTCCTGTCGCTGTTCGGCAAAGAATATGCGAGCACGGCTGATGTCGTCAGCGGATTATATCGGCGTATGGCTGACCCGACGGCTAAGCTGCCGTTCAAGTATATCAAGGATACCTGGGGCAGTGACCTTGGCAATGTTGCGGTTTTCGCTATCTATCTTCTGGCAAGCCCCGAAAGCTACCTGCCGCAGAATCGGAAATCCTTTGAGAGACTCAGTGAAGTGTTCTCGCAAATCAATTCGACGCGGAAGAACACCAGCCCGATGTCGGACCAGCAGAAGGTTCTCATGAAGTACGGAATTTCAATTCAGAAGAATTTTTCGGATTTTGAAACTGCCGCCATGCAGGGGTCCAGAACCAGAACTATCCCTGTTGAGAACGAGGATGGGACCTGTACGCAGGATACTATCTTCTCGTACTCGGATTACGGTGTACATTGCCATTCTGAACTGTTGAGCGGGCTGGCAATGCTGGATGCCGGTGTCTCGAACTGTTCCAACTACGACAAGACCATCACGAAGCAGAAGTTCCTTGATGCCCAGAAAGCTGTCGCCAAGAGTTTGAACTTTACGAAAGAAATGGACGGGAAAGTGAAGTTCGGGGATATGTTCTCGCTGATTGATGATGGGCATATCAAGGTCGATGAGAAAGGCAACATTAAGGCGGATGAGGATTCGGGTCTTGCGACCATCGAGCTCATCAACCTTTATAATATGATGGTGCCGGTGTATCTGTCGTTCCGAAATCTGAGTGAGGCATACAAGGAAGAAATTCAGAGTTCGCTCTCGGATTCTCTTTTCGGTAATACAAAAAATTCCGATTCCGAAAAACTCATGAAGAAAATCGAGGAACTGGAAAAGATGCTCGATAAGGCAAAAGCCGATGCCGCCCGAGCCATCGAAGCCGAAAACGCCGCTGAACAAAAACTCATCCAGAGCAAGAAGCGCGAAAACGCCCTTACCAGTAAGCTGGAAACGGCGTACAAGGAAATCGATGAGTTGATGGAGCGTATTCCGGAACCGGAAGAGGCTGAGGTAGTGTGTGAGGCCGAGGAAGAAAGACAGGAACCTGTACAACAAGTACAAGCAAAAAACTATGCTGCGGCACTCGATGCTCTACTAAAACAGCACACGGTCGTTATCGTCGGCGGCAACGAGAATCTGATGAAGAAGTTTCAGGTAGCGCATCCCGATGCGTCTTTGGTCGCAAAAGATATGCTTGGGACCTGTGACCAGCAGATTCAGAACGCCGATATCGTGATGTTCAAGGTCGATTCCTGCTCTCACGCTCTATATAATAAAGGAAAGACCATTTGCAACCGCTATGATGTTCCGTTCTGCTACATCCCGAATGTGGCGTCTATTCCCCGCATCGAGCAGAGTATGTGTGAGCAACTGGAAGAGATTTTTAGTTGACGCGCCTTGCGAGTTGCGTAGAATAGTAAATGTACGATAGATAGCATTACCCGAGCAAAATTCGGGGTCTTTGCAAAAAGGCTCGTACAAATTAACAATCTGTGCAAAAGCAGCTGTCCGTATTCGGATGACTGCTTTTTTCATCGAAAAGGAGCGATAAATCGTATGAAAAATGAAATCACAACTATGAACAGAAATTCTGCCGAGCAGCGACGAACAAATGATGCTGAAACGGTGGAGAAGGCTATGGAACACAAGATGCTGAAACCATTGACCGGTGCTTTGAAGGATGAGAAAACAGTTCTCGGAGCCTTGGAGCAAATCGTGTCGCGGTGCTGTGATGGTGTTCAAAGCTACGACAGAGAAATCACAGGCTGCGTCAAGAAAATCCGGAAATACGGTCCGGGTCAGTATTTCCTTCTGGCAAGAGAGAATGCGATGTGGATGCATTTCCCATCGGATGTTGTCACGAAAAATTCTGACGCGAACAGTGTCTGGAACTACTACAAGTACAGTTCGGATGTATCCGCATACATGATTTCGGTCGATGACATTCAGGAGAATGGTATTGCCGGGAACATCATGCGTCTGGATTACCCACATTGCTTGGAGGTGTTGAGCAGCTAACGATAATAGGAGTATTTTTGTATGAACGGAGTAGTCAAAATCAATAAGTGCAGTGTCAACAAGGTGATGCGCGTTGTACACGACACGAAAAATGCGTATTCTGTCTGCTTGTTCACGGCAAACTATACGAAACAGGCAGAAGCGTTCCCAGATAATATCCAGAAATATGGGACGACGGCACTGTTCAAGGTGTCCTCCTATCACTTGCCAGCCAAACTGCTTGGTAAGATTTCCTTTAATCTGGAAGGGCATTGGGAGAAAGATACGCATGGCACAAAAGGGGACGAGAAGATTTTTGTTGCGGAGAAGGCATCTGAGTCGATGCCAGAAACCAGAGCGGAAATCATTAAGTTCCTGATGAACAGCAGTAAGGGTGTCGGCAAGGTCACTGCCGAGACTATTTATAATAAATTCGGAGACGAGACCCTTGATATCTGCGCTCATAAACCGCGCAGACTCCGGGATATTCCGAAAATGACCGAACAGATGCTCGGAAACATCAATGCCGCATGCTTGTCTGCATTGGTGCGTGCCGATGTCCAGATTCTTCTGGGAAAGGCTGAGTTGGAGGTATCGGTCATCAACCAAATCGTGGAAGCGTACGGCGATGAGGCAACCACGGTTCTCAAAAGCGAGCCTTATAAGCTGGTTCGTCTGCTGGGCTTTTCGACCACAGACCATATCGCAATGTCGATGGGCGAGGAGCCGGATTCCGAACGCAGACTTCGTGCCGCGACTATCGAAGCACAGAAAAGGACTTGCAGTAAGACCGGAAACATGTGTGCCGAGGGCAGTGCGATGCTCTTGCAGCTTAAAGCCCTCGTGCCGGAACTGTCGGATGAGACGATTGCGGATGCTGTTGCGAAAACGGCGGCTGATTATGATATCGTCCGACAAGGCCGGTACTACTACGACAAGACGGATTTCATTGCTGAAAGAGGTATGGCGGCGAAGGTCGCGGCTCTCGCAAATGAAATGCCTACGAAGGAAAAGGAAATAGAAAACGCCTTTCTCGAGTGGCAGAAAGAGAACTCTATCATTCTCTCTCCGCGTCAGGCAGAGGCGGTCAAGAACCTCAAATATCGAATCTCGATTGTTACGGGCGGTCCCGGTACTGGTAAGACGACCTGTCTTCGGGCTATCATGGATGTGTACCATAAGGTATGGCCGAGTGAGCATATCCTTTTGATGGCTCCTACGGGTCTTGCCGCTAAACGTATGGCAGAAAGCACCGGTATGAACTCGGCAACGATTCACAAAGCCTGCGGTCTTGTTCCTGCGGATAATCCGAGCGGATTCAAGGCACAAGGCGAGTGCAGGATTTGCGGGTTCGTGGGTATTGATGAGATGAGTATGGTCGGTGAACATCTCTTTGCTTTTGCAGTAGATGCCGTTCTGAACAGTCCCTCTACGAGAATCGTTCTGCTCGGTGATACTGACCAGCTTGCTCCGGTTTCCCGTGGCGATGTGCTTCGCGATTTGATTGAGTGCGGCGTTATCAAGACTGTGCGCCTCGATGTCAACTATCGGCAGGGGAGTACCTCTACCATTACGGACGCATCCATTAAAATCCGCGAGAACCGTGCGTATTCCGGTATGACCCGAAACTTGAGGTTTGACGATGAGTTCAACTTCATCTCGGTGACTGACCCGGACGAAAAGACCGAAGCTGATAAAATCATGAAGACTATTGTGGAAGAGTACCGCAAAGGTGTGGCGCAATACGGGATGCAAGGCACAATCGTTCTGACTCCCACACACTACGATAAAGGTACGCCGACCGGGTATCTTTGCAAGAACCGTGTGAATGTAGAGATTCAAGCGGCTGTCAATCCGAAAACCGATGGCAAGCCTTTCTATGAGGTGAACCACCAGACTTTCATGGCAGGCGACCGCGTAATTCAGCGCAAAAACACGGAGGCAGTCATCAACGGTGACCTCGGTACTGTTCAGGAAATCCTGAAAGATGATGACGGCGTTCGGGTATGTATCCTATTCGATTCTAAAAATGAGGTGTTGACCTATGACAGCAATGATATGAAAAATGTAGAATTGGCTTATGCAATTACCGTACACAGCTCTCAGGGCTGTGAGTTTCCCTGTTGTATCTTTCCGGTAAGTTCTTCGTATGGTCCGATGCTGACAAAGCCGTTGTACTATACAGGAATCACCCGTGCCAAGAAAAAGCTTGTGATGATTGGTGATGAAGAAGCACTGAAAAAAGCAGTGCGCACGACCCGTACACAGGGCCGCAAATCTCTCTTAGGACCGAGAATTATCAAACGTCTAAGAAACATGTAAGCATCGGCGGGACCTTCCTTTTTGGATGGTTCCGCCTTTTTTGTTTGTGCGAAGAACACTCCAAATATACGAATCTAAGACTGTTGCCCCTATATGCGAACTGCGGATAATAGATATTGTAGAGTTAATGGGTTGGGTTCCTTAAAAGAGCGCAGCTCATTGGCTCTGCGAAAAATATAGCTATATTTTCAGGGAAGGAGGAAAATTGACATGAGCAATAATGATTTGCAGAAGCGCAATCCGATTCGCAACATGCAGATGGCTCTGAACACCGCCTGCGCAATGGGTACTGCTGCGATGATGAGCACTATGTTCGCATACGCAGATGTTACCAGCGCCATTAACAAGGTGTTCAATGTCGGTAACTCTGTTGCCAACGCAATTTCTAAGGGCCTGACCAACATCGTTGTTCCTATCGGTATTGCTGTCTTCCTGTACTTCCTGGTCCGTATGCTTCTGAGCAGCGACCCCAAGGATGTTCAGATGTATAAGAAGCGGCTGATTACGACCGCCATCATCGTTGTCATTGCTGCCGCTGTTCCGGGCCTGATTAAGGTTGCCAATGAACTGGGTTCGCAGGTCAATACTGAACTTGGCTAACGGTCAATAAGCTTCGGCTCGAAGGGCTTGCTCGATGTATTCGGGCGAGCCTTTTTTGTTTTGGAAAGAAGGTGAGTTCGATTAACTCTCTTGTGAATCAGAAAAGAAACAAGAACCTGATTCGAAGAACGATGCTGGCCGCAGTTGCCGGATGCCTGATGTCGGTATGCATTGCATTTGCCGGAACCGTCGATATTGCTACGAATTTCTTTGGTCTTGTCGTTACGGTGATTGCCAAAGGTCTTTTGAATGCCGCTGATATTGTACTGAAACCTCTTTTGGAAATTACAACGATGAGTGCAGCGGATGTATCCCGCTTTGTACCCGGATTTGACAACGGTAACAACATCGGCAATTTCTTCATTCAGGCAATTAACATTATCGCGTACATGATTGCTGGTGTTCTTATCTGCTGTCATATCATTTCGTATCTTATCAACCTCGCGCACGGCGAAAAGGTCGAGTCAGTTCCAAAATTGATTTGGAATGCGGTGTTTGGCATCGTAATGGTAATATGCGGAAAAACACTTCTGACCATGATTTTTAATGAAATCGTGGCTCCGCTGTCCTCGGCGTTGACGGAAGGCGTTTCGGACGCGGGCGGAACATTTTCGTTCTCGGGTGTCGGCTCAGACATGACGGGACTTGGCGAAATCACATCAGCATTCGACTTGAACTCTTTGGCAACGCTTATCGTAGTTCTTGCCCTGATGCTGATTATCTGGTGGAACCTGATTAAGCTGGTCCTTGAATGCGCTGAACGCTATATCATCTGCATTTTCACCATTAACCTTTCCCCGCTGGCGTTTGCGACAATGGCAAGCGAAAACACTAAGGATACCGCGAAAAGCTGGCTGCAGATGTTCTGGTCTCAATGCGTATTGCTGATTCTGAATATCTGGGTCGTGGGTATTGCAAGAACTGCCCTGAACAACGGTCTTTTTGGTGCTTCTAATACCGAGATGGTCAAGTGGGGACTTATCACCTACGCGTTCCTGAGAATCGCACAGCGTCTCGATGACATGATGCAGACTGCCGGACTGAAAATTACCAGAACGACAGGACTTGACCCCATCAGTGAGGCTTCCGGTGTGCTTCGGAGTATCGGCAATGTCTTCGGCGGCGTTGCGTCTGTCGCTGGACATGTAGCCGGTGTCGGCAAGAACATGTGGGATGCCGGGAAAAACATTGGTAAGGCAAATGGTGTTGAGCCGATTAAAAGCTTTGCAGATTTCATGAACGGCGGCGAAACCTCTGCACAGGACGGCGGGTATGTCAATAACGCCAGCATGGCAGATAAGATGAAAGCTGATGCCGTGCTTGGCAAGGAAACGATGTACGACCGTGCGGACAAGATGGCAAGCGGCGCTCTGAATGCTGATTCCTATAACACCGATGCCTACAAGCAGGTGCTTGAAGATAAGCTGCGCAGTGCCGGACATCTCGATGATGATGCTCATGTCGAAAGCGTTAAAATCGGCGAGGACGGCAAACTCCTTGCTAGTGCTGTCAAGCGTGATGAGAAGAACCGCGTTTCCGAGAAATCTGAGTTCGAAATCGGCGATACGCAGGAAGGCTTGCTCGATGTGAACGGGGCTAAGAAATACGACTCTATGCAGGTCGCTCCCAACGGCAAGTCCGTTATGGAAGAAGACAGCGCAATGGGTAAGTTTGGGCTTCGCAAGGTCGGTGAAGATGCGGCCGGTAACCAGATTTGGGAAGCGGAGCAATCCGTCAACATGTTTGGCGATAAGGTCAAGGATGTTACGCCCGATGCGAACAACAAGGTTCAGTTCACGATTCCTGCATCTGAGATTGCCAAGGGTCGCAAGGCTGGTGACAGCGATGCCATGACCGCGTATAAGCATTTCAATGCCAACGATGCCAACGATGCCTTCAAAAACAGTATCAGAGATGCTCTGTCTGCTGAAACCGGAAGCGCAGCATTGAATAAGGCGAGAGAAAACGAAGAGGAACAGGCCGCGATGGCTACTCGAATCGGCATGACCGATAAGGAACGCCTGGTTGATATGATGAATCCTGACAGTAACGCGGATTACAATTCTCCGAACGCTTTCAAGGCGATGGAAGACCATATCAAGGAAAATGCCCAGTATTATCCCGCACAGGCAGCGATGCTTGCTGATGGTGGGCATGTTACGGGTATGCATGTATCTGACGGTACTGACGGTAATCCTGCCGGTTCGCTGATTGTTGCTATCGGCAACGACCAGGATGGCAAGAACTCTCAGGCTACCTGCACCTTTACTCGTGATGAAGAACCGGTTCCCGAGACCGCTGAAACTCCGGCTGCGCAGACGAATGAACAGCCCGTAAAGGATGCGGATGCTGCACCTGCTCCGGTGAACGAGGATGCGCCTGCACCTGTTGGCGAAGAAGCGTCTGCCCCTGCTCCTCAAAGTGCAGATGAAACTACCGCAGCACCCGCCACTGAAACTGCTCAGGCTCCTGTACCTCAGGATATGGACAGCGAGGTGGATGCACCTGCGCCTGTTAGTGAAGAAGCGTCCGCTCCCGCTCCTCAAAGTGCAGATGAAGCTCCTACTGCACCCGCCACTGAAACTGCTCAGGCTCCTGTACCTCAGGATGTGGACAGCAAGGTGGATGCACCTGCGCCTGTTGGTGAAGAAGCGTCTGCTCCTGCTCCTCAAAGTGTGGATGAGACGGCGACTACACCTGTTGCCGAAACTGCTCAGACCCCTGTACCTCAAGATATTGACAGCGAGGTGGATGCACCTGCACCCGTTGGTGAAGAAGCAGCCACTCCTGCTCCTCAGGATGTTGGTGGCAAGGCGGATGCGCCTGTACCAGCAAGTGAAAACGCATCGGCTCCTGCAACGCAGAGTGCTGACGGTAAGGTGGCAGAGCCTACATCTGCTGACGGTGCAACACCCGCTTCCGGTGTGACGGCTCCTGCTCCTGCACCCGCACAAAATCCCACAACCAATACCGTGAATGCTCCTGTGCAAGATGCGGCACCGGTTTCTGGTGGTACAGTGCCGGGTACTGCGAATGCGCCTAAGACGGCGAATGTGCCCGGTATGGCTGCAAACAACATGCCTGCAAGTACCGCACCTGAGACGGCAGCAACGCCTGCTGTCAACGCAACGGCACCTGGTTCGACTACCGGCGCAAACGCTCCTACAAGCGTACCCGGAACTACTCCTGCACCGAGTACGGCATCTGGACAGAGTTCTACAGTACCTGGTTCCGGCACGGCTCCTACTACGGTAAGACCCGCAGCGGGCGCTGGTTCTGTGAGTGCCCAGGCTCCTTCTGCTTCTATTCCTACTGCACCGGTCTCTGGCGGTTCTGCTGGAGTTGCGGTTGCGGCAGGCGTTGCAGCTGGGGCTGTGGCCGGCACGGCGACGGGACAGGCTCATCCGGTATCCGCTCCTGCTTCTACTACGGTGTCTGCACCGGGTTCTGTACCTACAACTCCTACCGAAAGCGGCGCGGCTTCGGCACCCGCTTCACCTGCTCCTACTACTCCGACTCATGTCTCTGCGCCTGAATCCGGCAGCGGTACAACCAATGGCGGTGCAACGGCTCCTGTTGTGAATCACGAGGCGTCTGCTCCTACCGCTCCTATCCCTGCAACCGCACCTGCATCTACGCAGGAAAGCGGTGAGACTGCATCTGCTCCTTCGACAGCTACGACTCCTGCTACTCAAATTACTCCGGAAACGGCTTCGGCTCCTTCTGAAAGCGATTCTTCGTCTGCTGGCGGGCATGCAACAACACCGAACGAGGGTACTACGCATAGTGAATCGTCCGGTACTGGCAGCGTAAGCAATGTTCCGGGCGCTGGCGGCACAGATACGCTTGGACGGTCTGACAGTGCTCCTACGAACACAAACGGACAGGAAAGCGGTTCTGCTCCTGCACAGGGCAGCGGTGGTACTATGAGTCCTGCTACTGCCGATACGGCGAGCGCCGTGCCTGAATCTGCACCGGCTGAGAGTGCTACGACAACCAATGTTGCGACACCGGCACCCGTTTCTGATACGGGCAGTTCTGAGCCCTCTGGTGACTCCGGAAGCAGTTTCGGAAACGGCGCTGGCAGTTCTTCCGGTTCTGCACCTGCGTCCGGCGAGAGCGCTCATGCTCCGTCCGGCTCCGGCAGTTCCGGGTCTGGTACTTCTGTATCTGCTCTTACATCTTCCGGCAATACCGGTTCTTCCAGTGAATCGGCTTCGTCTGGCAGCGCAAATGACAGCACGGATACGCCTACTTCTGAAAGCGGCGGCACTTCTTCCGAAACGGTTGAAGCACCTGCGGCGGATGGCTTGCCGTATGCGGTAGGGGAGACCGGTGGGTCCGGGTATTCGGAAGGCGATATGCCTCCTGAACCTGAGACCACGGTCGAGACAGAAACCGCTGCGACAGAGGTCGTTCAGGTCGAGCAAGCTGCAGAACAGCAAAACAGTGGCAGTGCGGTGACTGAGACGGTCGATGAAGCCGGGTCTGAATCTAATACACAGAACAGCCACGATGACAGCGAGAATTACTCTGGCGGTCAAAATACCGATGCAGAGGATGTATCGGAACCCGATTCTGCAGATGAACCCGATACGCAGGACGAAACCGAGGATACGGAATTCGATGCAACGGATGACGCCGCATTTGATGTTCCTATTGCGGACGGGTCTGAGTATTACGAGGACAAGGCGCAAACCAATTCGTTCACGGCTCCCGAACAGGAAATGGCTGAGCCTGAACCTGTAGCGGAACATGAACACGAATCCGAGCCTGAACAGGTTGCGGAACAGAAACGACCTCCGATTCCCGAAGCCTATATGACTTCTCAATCCAGCGTTACGCGCCTGAGCAGTACAAACGGCACGGTTGAATCCGATAGCTTGGGTATGTTCCAGATGACGCGTGAGGAAGTCGCGGATAACGGTTGGACGACTTGGCGGATTCTCCAAAAAGTGGATTCCGATGGCAGCGTTCCTGAGTACGCTCCGTTTGTGGTTCATATCAAGCCTGTTTGGGACCCTGCAACGAGAACCTCTCGCCCCGCGACCTTCGATGAGGTGGCTAATAAAGCCCGCAGCATTGAAGGCTTTGAGAATGTAGGACCGGACCTTGATGCGGATTACCGCAGAAGTCAGGCTCGTCAGGAATCCCGCAAGAATTCCGAACCGAGACCCTATAACGGGCATTCCAATGGCCAGCCGCATTTCCAGCGGTACGATGACCAGAAACGCGATTCTCATGGCCACGGAAAACAGGATAAGAAACACAACCCTTTCAGCGGTATGGGCGACTATAAGCGCAAACGCTGATACAAGAAATAAGGCATAAGCCTTTCGGTGTCGGGGTAATACCCGATGCCGTGCCTTGCAAAATCACTTGCCTCCACGCGGCGCAAGGCGGTAACGCAGCTATTGGTTGCGGCAGAAAGTGGTAAGAAACTTATTAGTAAGGAGGGTGGTAATATGGCAGGATTCGGAGGCGGTGCCTCCTCAACCGGCAATATGGCCGACAGTGCAGTAAGCGATGCCAAGCAAATGGCAAAGACAGCCGCCGATGTCTATAACGCCGGTAGGGAAGCGCAAAAGGATGCGAAGGCCGTATCGAAAGCCGCCGGACAAATCGCGAGCGGAAACTATGTTGGTGCTGTAACGACTGCAATCAAAAATCCAAAAACAACGTTCAAAATCATTCTGGTCGCACTTGTACTTTTCATGATACCGTTCTTTATCACAATGATGGGTGTCATCTTTGTGGTTCAGTTACCGGGCTCGATTGCAGAGTCAGTGCAAAGCGCGGTCGGTCAATCCGTAGATAGCGTAACGCTCGGCTGGGAGGATTTTAAAGCGAGGCTTTCAGCGGGTGTCGATGATTTTCTGACCTTTGTGACGACCGGACAGTTTGGTGATGCCAGCAAATCCTATAGGGATGATTTGGCGATTGCAGATGACCCGGTGTTCTACGGGTACACGAGCACATCAAATGTGATGGTGGCGGTGCTGAACCACTATTTCAAAGACGCGTATCAGGAGTTCAATGCAACGGCACTGGACATTGCAAACAAGGAAATGGATAAGATGGTAAAACAAGCCGAAGCTGACGGTGTTGCGCCTGAAAATATCCTGACTTCCGTGGACCCGGAACTGTACGAGTCAAAGAATTACCTGAACTGGACATTCTTCGTTATGGCTGGTGAAAGCTGCAAATCCCGCAACGAGTCCGGTTTGCGGTTTCATGTGAAAGAAATGGTTGATGCTGCCAAAAGCCTTGAAAAGAGCAAGCTTTGGAAAGTAGAACTCGATAAAGAATACCGCGTTTCGGAAGCTACCCGAACATGGTGGGAGGACGAAGAAGTCGATGTACCGACGCTTGATAAGAACGGGAACAAACAATATGACAGATTAGGGAACCTTATCACGCATAAGGAAACGCAGCGTGTTCAGAAATCCGAAAAGTACAAGATTGCGGTTGCAAAAATCAAGTACCATTATTCGCCGAAAGAAGGCGCGAAGCGGTATATCCTCGATTACTTCAATGTGACGAATACTACGGCAGGCACGGCAGACCTCTCGGATGAGGACATCTTCAACGAGCAGGTAGAGGCGATGCGGCAGTTGTATAATGCGCGGGAAGCGTACTTTGAGGATAATGCGGAGTTGGACTTCGACCCGGATGCACCGAATCCCGGCATGGGCGGAGGCGTTGGCGGTATGGTCATCAGCGGAACCCTGAAAGGCTTGATTACGCAATTCTACGCATCTCATCCAGCCGATACATTGTTTAATGCCCCAAGCGTTATTGGCGGGCCATGGTCAGGATGGAAGGGTATGGTTTCTTCGCATCTCGGCGCGATTCGAGGCGGTATTGCTCATAACGGAACCGATATAGTCCCGCCGTCCGTAATGTATTCACTCATTGCACCCTCACAGGGCATCGTTATCGGAACCCAGACAGGATTTGCAAACGGCGTTACTCAGACAAAAGGCAACGCACAGCGAGGAAATTTCGTTTTCGTGTATTACGGTGAATCGAGCAGTGGCGGTGTTTTCGTACTGTATCAGCATCTGTCACCGGGATTTTCATGGAAGATTGGTGATACGATTCCTGCCGGTGCTGTTATCGGTCAGACGGGATGGAGCGGATTGTGTTACAGTTCGCACGGCGGCACAGGCGAGCATCTGCACCTTGAAATGTACTACGGTACACAGCAGGTCAATCCTGAGGCATATATGAGCAACTAAAATACGGAGGCCCCACTCAAAACGAGTGGGGATTTTTTGATGAAAAAGAACTTGAAGAAAATGGCCGCTGTAAGCCTTGCGGCGGCATCTATCTGCACTTGCTTGTCAGGATGCAAAAACAAGGCAGAGGATGAGGCGACCTCGAATCCGGTTCCGACCCCGTCTATCGCGGCATCGGATTCTGCTTCCGGAAACCCTGAGGTGACCGGAGATGTAGATACTTCGGGCGGCGTGGAGATGGAGAACGGGCAAATCGTGTTGACGCCGATTACGGCTGAGTCTCCCAATAACTGTGCTCAGAACGGGTATATGGAATACAAGTATCTGGACGGCACTTATCGGTATAAGGAATACGAGTCCGCTGTAAAGGCAAAGAACCTCGTTCCCTATACAGATGCAGATGGAAAGGGTCTTACCCTTGAAACGGGACATACCGTCTATATCCGCAATACGCAGAATCTCAGCAATACTCCTTCTGCTTCAGACAGTGACTCCGACAGTACCGAATCCGGAACAGGAGAACAAATCACCATCACGGATGAATATGTAGAAAGCAGTTCCGGGTATATCGATGAGAACGGCAACTATGTAGAGACTCCTGCTTCTACCGATACCGGCAATGATGCGGCTCTGTATTCTGATGGAACATTACAGAAATGCATCGTGTCCGGTGAAGAAGTCTATGACATCGATAACCTTACAAACGAAATCAAATACCCTACAGATTTCGCGCAGCTTCGCAAGGAAGGTTCCTGCGAGCGCATCTACATCTACAAGACGAAAGAAAGCTACGACCAGGCTGTCAAGAACCGCAAGAACGGGCAGGCTATCCTGCAAGGAAAGATGGATGCGCCGATTCGCTGCGTGATTCTTAATGGGTCTTTGGTCCCGGACCTCAAATACACCATCAACAGTGACGGGCGCATGTGCGTTTCCCTACGGGCATTGTCAGAAGCCTTCGATTCAAATACGGACTATGATACGACAGCGCATCTCTTGGCTGTCCCTGAAACCTTTGGCGAGTGTGCGTTCATTCCGGCAAAGGGAGCGCTTTACAATATCAGCCAGTATTTCAATGTAAACAACTCGAACAATACCTTTGATTTTATCAGCACGAAGCCACCGGAGATTTGGACGGATACATTCGCACTTCCGACTGCGGATGATGTTGTAATGCCGGTCTCTGATATTTCGAGAATCCTCGGCTGGGAGTTCTCCTACACCGATAATATCCTGAATGTCGTCACGGATTCTCTCGATGACACCAAAGAAGAAAACCTGCTGCTCATTGAAACGCAGACATCCACGGAAAGCGTTGATTTGGATGACTGGGATGCCGCTGACAGCAGCACCGAAACAGAAAGCGAGGATAGCAATTCATGACGAAGTGGAACGAACTGAAAGTGAAGATTCAGATGCTTTCAAAAGGTGAGCAGCTGATTCTTCTGTTTATCTGTGCGTTTGTAGTCGCGCTGTTTCCGGGCGGGTACATTGCCGCTCTGATGGCAGGGGAGTGGGAGTCCGGATTCTTCCGTAAAATGGTCCTTGCCCTGACGACTGGATACGGTATCATCTCTACGCTTATCTTTGCCGCAGCAATCACCTTTATCGTCGTTATCCTTTCAAAGAAGAACACAGACCTCAATTCTGCAAGAGAGGTCGATGACCGTGGCATGATTACTTCAAATGCCGGTACATACGGTACTGCCGGATGGATGAGCGAGAGCCAAGCGAAGAAAGTCTATGAGGTAGGTCCCGTTGAGGATGTGACGGGTACGATTCTCGGTCAGTTCACGCAGGACGGCGAAGAGGTCATTGCGTTGCCGTTTGAGCCGACCGGAAACCGGAACCTCATCCTGATTGGACCTCCAGGTTCTGGTAAATCTTTCGGTTATGTTCGTACCGCTGTGTTCCAGTCGATTGTTCGCGGTGAATCGGTAGTCGTTACGGACCCGAAAGGTGAAATCCACAATGATATGCGGAAATTGCTGGAATCCAGGGGCTATGAGGTGAAGGTGTTCAACCTCATCAACCTTGACCTTTCTAATGCTTGGGACTGCGTACAGGAAATTTACGACCCTATTACGGGCAACATCGATGACCAGCGTGTCATTGCGTTCTGTAAAACCGTTATCACGAACACGGGCGGCGGTGGTAAAGCAGACCCGTTCTGGGAGAGTTCCGAGGAGAACCTGTTCCGCGTTGCTGTTTCCTACTGCGCGTTTATGCGTGAGACAACGCTCATTAAAATTTATGAGCGCCGTACCAAAGAACTTTTAACGCAGCTGCCGTTCATTTCTGAGGATGACGGGAAAGCATTGGTGGAGGTGGTGAAGAATCCTGAATCCGCGATGTTTGACCGCCGCAAAGTCGTAGAGTATCTGGCAAAAGAATTCTATGGCGAAGAGGAAGGCGAGAAGAAACTGCAGAGTTGGGAAGAGGATGCACCGACCTGCAATATCTCCGATATCTATAACGCTCTGATGCACAACGACCTGAACAGCTGGGAGGAGAACTTCAAGAATGTCCCGCTGAACCATCCGGCTGCTTCTGCATGGGCTGTATTTAAAGGTATGGGCGAGCGTGTTCAGCCGAACATCGTCGGCGGCTTGAATACCCGGTTACAGCTGTTCATGACCTATAAAGTCCGCCGCGTTATCAGTAACGATGATATTCGATTGGCAGATATCGGCGCGAAAAAGACGGCATTGTTCCTTATTATTTCCGATGACAATGCTTCGATGCAGCTTCTCTCGTCTCTTCTGCTCAGTTTCCTGTTCAAGGACCTGAAAGAGGCATTTGACGCTGTTGGCGGTGAAGGGCGTATTCCCGTCAATGTCGTGGCGGACGAGTTGGCGAATACCGGCGTCTGGCCGAACTTTGAAAAGACTATCGCTACGGCTCGTTCTCGTAAAATCGCAGTTTCGTTGATTCTGCAGAGTTTGCCGCAGCTGACGCAGTTGTACGGCGAAGAAAACGCAGAAACCATCATTGGCTGCTGTAATACGATGCTGGTCCTTGGCTGTAACGATAAGTATACGGCTGAGTATATCTCTGACAAGAGCGGTATCGTTACAATTCGCGCAAAGAGCGTCAGTGATTCGAGAGCAAACTCGACCGGCATTCGCGGTGTATATCAGGGCTATTCACTCAGCGAAGGTGATGGTAAACGCAACCTTATGAACCCTGATGAAGTACAGCATCTTGAAAAGGAAGAGATTCTGATTATGACGAATGGTCAGAATCTTCTGAAAGCAAAGCGGTTCGGGTTCATCCATCATCCGCTGTTCAGTGACCCGCATTTCGTGCCTACTCGCTGGTCTGAACTTCCGAAAACCGTGGACCTGTATCCGAATGCTCGCAAACACGATGCGCTGGAATCTCTCGTTGGCGATATCCAGCGCCAGAAGGAAATCAATACGGAAATCACGCAAACGCGCACCGTAGAGAAAATGAATCCCCGCCTTACCAAAAACGACCTTGTCGGTGGGAACAAGAAACCCGGCAAGAAAAACGCTTTCGCAGAAAAATCCAAAAAGTAAATCACTCTTTACACCCCCCCCGGTCATCAATGTGTGGCCGGGGCTTTTCTTTTTTCCCCGATTCAGTAATGAGTCGGGAACCACACAAATCGGCAGCCTCCGCGTGGCGTGTGGTGGATATTGCCCGAATCCTGCTACGGGCAACGAATGTCGATAACATCATTTACTTCCTAAAAAAGGAGACTAATACCATGAACGAGAACGAAATGAAGAACGCCACCATCGCCGACATCGACGAGGTGACCACCCCTGTTGCCGCTGCGGAGGACGCTGCTGCGCCCATTCAGGAGCCCGCTGCGCAAGACGAAACCAATACCGCTGAGGCAGAGAGCCTTGCTCCTGAGGCTGTCCCTGCCCCCGCTGACGATGGAATGGATGAGGAGAACGAGGATGTTCCTGCTGCTCAGGAACTGTCCCGCAGCGCCCGCCGTTTCAACGACGATAACTTGGAAATCGGCGATTTCATCGATGACGGCAACGACATGCTGAAGGTCGATATGCCGGAAGACCGCCGTGCCCGCGACCTCGCTGAGATGCGCCGCTGCGTGTTCGATAACAAGCGTACGCCGCGCCGCTTCCTGCAGGGCAGAGTCTTTGGCGTGCGTCCGGTCGGTTCCGGCAGTGCAGTCGTTGAGGTTACTCGCGGCACGCTGCGCATCATGATTCAGGCTGAGGATTTCTTCCATTTCAGCCAGATGAAGGGCATCGAGAACGATGATGACGCGACTCGTCAGCGCCGTTATCTGCGCAAGGCAAAGCTGATGAACGGTGCTATCATCAACTTCTGCCCCTATATGGAAGCAGAGTCTGAGGACGGTGAGGTCGTGTTCGCCGGTTCTCGTCAGGATGCAATGCAGATTCAGCGTAACCGCCACTTCTTCGGCCGCAATGCCGATGTCAAGAACGGTAGCCGCGCCGCTGCATCTATCCTGTCCACCGGCCCCGACTATGTGATTGCAGAGGCTTTGGGTGTTGAGACCAGCATCGGTGCCGCTGCGCTGTCCGCATACGAGTACATCGACAATGTGGCTGAGAAGTACCATGTCGGTGACGGTATCCCTGTCGTGGTGGAGGACCTGCATGTCGATGCTGAGAACGGCACCGTGTCTCTGCGCCTGAACCGCGCTATTCTGGAGCGTCGTGCGAACCCCGCCATGAACATCCATAGCCTTGCTCGCGGCGGTGCTTACGGTGCGACCGTGACTTCCGTGAACGACCGCTTCTACCGCCTCATTGTCGATTCCGGCAATATCCAGGCGCGTGTGGCACTGACTTCCTCCGATGAGTTGCTGACTCGCGGTGACCGCGTGACCCTGCTGGTCTACGGTTACGATGAGAAGCGCAACTATGTCTGGGGCGCTTGCCACAAGGTCTAATCTTACCCCGGCTGTCTCTTGATTCATTTCCGGCAGACAGCCGGATGCTGCGCATTGTACCTGCCTTCTCGCGGCGCGTGGCGAACAACTGCTTTATGCAGGCTAAAGGTACTGAAAAATAACGATTCTGTAGTTGAGGTGAATGCTGTGTGTGAAAGTTGGAATATGCGCTCAGGCTTGTTCTATTCGCAACTGAATAACAGAGAACTGTTCATGGCCTGTACAGTGCATGGCGTAATGATGGAGGTATGCGTATCTGTGTTCTTAGACATAAAAGAACTGGATATGTATGCCGTGGAAGAAAGCTGCCGAAAGAATGAAGCTGCCGTATTGTTGAATGTGTATGGGGACGGTGTTGTTGCAAGCGTCAGAAAGGCTGCATTGCTGGATACGGAACTGGCCGGAAATCAGAAGCTGGCACAGCATCTGTACCGGGATTGCCGAGATGTGATGCGCACCATCGTCCCGAAACCGGAGGAAATGTAAATCATGGCACGAGAAGAAAAGCAAGCAAACATCTATGCGATTCCCAAAAACTCCTTTGATACCGGATATGTTTTTGGTGGTCAGTTCAAGACCCGAAATTTCGTAGAAGGCGTTGTCGTAACCTTACCGTTTCTAGGAATCTTCCTGTATGGATGGGCAAAACTCGGATTGGACTTTGAAAGTACCGTTGCTTACTGCTTTATCCTGTGTGCGGCGGTTTTCGTCAGTGTCGTACATGGCGTGGGCGGAGACAGCTTGTTTGAGTTCATTGCCCGCGTAGTCAAGTTCCGGCAGAATCGCAGAATCTCCAAGTACAATCCCCGTATCAAGACGGAACTGGAACCGGATTACCTGCTCCATGACGATACGATGCTCCCGAAAGAAAAACTGAAACGAGCACTGGAAAACATCAAGAGCAAGGTCGTGGGCGGCAGCGATGAGCCTATCAGCGTCGATATCACGGACGACGACCTGCAGGTCTACTACGATGACGATGAGGATTTCGTTGAGAAACCCGATGAACTGAAATCGAAGGCTGAACTGAAAGCAGAGGCAAAACAGCGTGCGAAAGAGGAAAAGGAGTTCATCAAATCCCTGCCTCGGAATCAGCGCCGTATGGCTCGTGCCGAACTGAAACGCAAGCATAAGGAAGAAGCCGAGGCTGCTAAGAAGCGCGAGGAAGAGCGGGAGCAGATGATTCAGGAAGCAATCAAGCGCCGTCTCGAAAAGGCTGAGCGCGTTAAGGCAGCACAGATGCGTGCCCACTTGACGGCACTGGAACGCCAGCGTGTTCTTGAACAGGCACAGCTGGAAACGGTTAATCTGGAAGAACAGGCTGCTGGGGTGACTGAAACCGTTCTGGATGTCGTTCTGGACGAGCCTGCCGATGCCGCTACTGCCGAGCCGGTTCCGGATGCAGAGGTCTCGCAGGAAGATACTACGGCAGAGCGTCCTGACACTGAATTGACTGAGAAGGGTAGGGAAGTGCCCGACCAGTCCGATACGGTAGAAGACGTTCTTGAAGATATCGAACTGGACGATGATACTGACATCGAAGTTGGTACAAATCCGTCCGAAGTTCTCGATACATCCGATATGCTCGATGTTGAGTTGGAAGAGGCTGTAGAAGCTGAAACCGATGCACATCGTAAACCTTCTTTTGAACCGAGAGTGGTTCGGAACGAAAAGTATACGGAGCAGACTGTGAAGCCTGTTAAGGTGAAACCGCAGATTCGTAGCAGCCGAGATATTTCTATCTTCGACGATGAGGAGTAACATAGTATGTTCAGAAAGAAAGACAAGAATCAGGGAATTCCGGATGGTGTGGTAGGGAATAACCTGAAAAACGCGCGTCTGACTAAGAAGGAGCGCGAAGAGATTGCAACCACCGAGCGCAAGCGTATCCGTAAACAGATGGAAGCCGAAGCGGAACGCTATCAAATCATCAAAAGCACCCAGCGTATCATCCCGGTAGAGGATATCTTCAACGGTGTTATCATCACCAAAGACCATCGGTATGTGAAAGTCATGGAGTATCGTCCTATCAACTTCGCATACATGGACGCCGAGACCCAGAACCGCGTTATTTCGCTGTTCTACCAGACATTCAAGGCAGTGCCTTGTAATATCCAGTTCAAGACCTTTGCCCGTAAAGCAGATGTCGAGTCAACGATTTCCAATGTCACCCAGTATTACGAGCAGGAAACGAACCCTAAGCGCAAGAAGATGCTCAATGCCTATATCGGACTTCTTCGTAAGACGGCATTGTCAGTCGGCATCACCCGCCGCTTCTTTGTGGTCATTGAGTTCCAGAAAACCATCAGCAATGACGGGTCCCGGTTCGAGTTGGTTGTGGCGGACCTGAACGCGATGGCAGCAAATGTCCGCTCTCACATGGAACAGTGCGGAAATGTCTTCATCCCGGCACTCGGAAACCCTGACCGCAATGAGGATGCCGGTATCCATCAGCTGTTCTACCAGCTTTTGAACCGCAGCAAGAGCGAGACGGTAAGCTTCCATGACCATATGCAGCCTATCATCGACCGCTATTCGGAGGCGGAAATGCAGGGGGTAAAGACCTCCCTGCAGGCTCCCGAATTGATTGCTCCCGAATGGATTGATTTCACGCATTACAACTATATCGTCATTGACGGTAAGTTCTATACCTTCGCCTACATCCCGTCCACCGGGTATAACCAGCGCGTATATGCCGGTTGGATTGCTACCTTCGTTAATGCCGGTGAAGGTATTGATGTCGATATGTTCTTTGAACACATGTCTCGTGAAGCTGTATACAATAAAATCAGTACACAGCTTCGTATGAGCCGTGCCAATGCTATGGACAGCCACGACACCGATTCTGATTACCATGCGCGTATGGAGAAGATTTCTTCCAGCGAATACATGCTGCGCGGTCTTTCTACCGGTGAAGATTTCTACTACATGTCTATGGTCATCACGGTCGTTGCTGATTCCGTGGATGAACTCGAATACAAGTACGATAACCTTGAAAAGCGCGTCAAGGGTCAGGGTATGAAGATTCGCCGCGCTAATTTCATGATGGAAGAGTGCTTCGAATCGGCATTGCTCCCGCTTGGTAAACTCAATAAGGATATCAAGCGCAAAGCACAGCGCAATGTCTTGACTTCCGGTGTGGCGTCCTGCTACCCGTTCATCTCCTTTGAGATGCAGGACCCTGACGGTATCATGATTGGCACGAACCGTGCAAACAACTCGCTTGTTACCATCGATATGTTCGATACGGATGTTCATGCAAACGCGAACGCTGTTATCCTTGGGTCTACCGGATACGGCAAGACCTTTACCGCACAGCTTTTCGCACTTCGTCTATCTGAGATGGATACGCAGGTATTCATTATCTCACCCCTGAAAGGATTGGAGGACTACGGCGGCGGCTGTAAGGCTGTCGGCGGTCAGTTTATCTCGATGGACCCGTCTTCCGTAAACAGCATCAATATCATGGATATTCGCGTTCCGGATGATGAGGATGCCAAGAAGATGGACGACTACGAGACGACTGGCTCCTTGCTGACAAAGAAGATTCATACCGTTAAGTCATTCCTGCACCTTGTCGTTAAGGACATGACGCAGGAAGAAGAGCAGCTGATTGATACAAGCCTTTATAAGGTATATGGGCGTTTCGGTATCACGAACGACAACGATTCGATTTTCGACTTGGAAAATGGCGGGTACAAGAAGATGCCGTTGCTTGAAGACTTGCAGAAGGAAATGCAGAATGTCCCTGAACTGCATCGTATCTGCAATATCCTCAATCCTCTGATTCGTGGTTCGATGGCGTGCTACAACCGTCCTACGAATGTGGACTTGAAAGCCAAATACATTGTATTCGACTTCAACGGCATGAAAGGTCCTACCCTTACGATGTCGATGTTTGTCGTTCTGGACTTTGTCTGGACGAAAATCAAGGAAGACCGCGCAAAGCGTAAGGCTGTCTTTATCGATGAGTGTTGGAAACTGATTGGCACTGACTCGAACGAGATGGCGGCAGAGGATGTCGTTGAGATTTTCCGTACGATTCGTGCTTACGGCGGTTCGGCTTTCGCCATGACGCAGGACATTTCGCAGTTCTATGAATACAAGGGCGGCAAATACGGTAAAGCCGTTATTGGTAACGCCGACACTAAAATCATCATGCACTTGATTCCCTCCGAAGCAAAAGCTCTGCAAGCAGCTATTCAGCTTACCGATTCCGAGATGGAGAATGTCTCGAACCTCGGTCGTGGTCAGGGACTTGTTTGTTCCGGTGCCGCTAAGCTGTTCGTTGACTTCATCGCTGCTCCTTATGAGAAGCAGGAAATCACGACTGATGCCAAGAGCTTCTACCTGCAGGAAAAGGCACTCAAAGAAAAACAGCACAAAGAAGAGCAAGAACGGTTGGCGGCTGAGAAGACCAACAGCGATACCGATGCGAGCGATGATGACGCCGATTTGCTGAATGTTACCTTTTAAGCGCAAAAATACAACGATAATCCGATACTAATAGATGAAAACAGCACTTTTGAGATATGCGATGGTCCGGTACAAATGAAATGTGCTGATTGGGCATATTTTAAAAGTGCTTTTTCTATTAAGAAAGCGCCGAAATGACACATTTCAGAAACGCTTGCTTTTCGCATAGTTACGCAATAAGTTCACAAACCAAATGCGCAAATGTGTAAATGACACATTTTGCCGAAAATGAAAGGAGACATTCTTATGTCTGAGGTCCACAACAACGACATCCGCGAATTGCTCGATGTCATCCCCGTGATTCCGCATAATCTTATGATGGAATACCTTACCCGACAGTACAACATGACCCCCAACAAGGCCCGTGAAGTCATCTACAACGCCTGCCGTAAAGGCTCAAACCGCCGCCCGGCATGTTATGTGACGAATGACGGACTTGCGAAAGCCGATTATGTTACTATGACCAGCCTGTACCGCAAACGCTGCCGCGCATTCCGTGTGGCATGCGAGTTTTTGCCGGAAGGGCGTCAGTTTTCGATTCCCTCTACCTGCCCGTGGCTGCTGAGTTTCTGCTTCGAGGGCAGTGTATACTATGTCTGTGAGTTCGAGAAGGGCAAGGAACTCATTGTGGCGGATATGATTCGCAATGCTGGGATTCGGGAGGATATGATGTCCGTGACTTCCCGTATCGCCATCATGCGCCCCGGCGTAAACCGTGAACTCCTCAATGGATGCGGGATTCGGTTCTTCTGCGTGGTGGATGACGACTATAACCTCGAAGTCACGGAACAGGTCCCTGACCAGGAGGTATGGGATGGCGTTCCCATCGTTAAGTGATTATAAACGATATATCGAAGAAAACGGAACAAACAAGGCTGCGGTAACGGATACCTCAAAAACGACCCGGCAAGCCCCTGCTGCTTATCAGGACAGTGCCGGATATGTGAAAAAGCGTATCGGTAAAGCAGCCGAAATTTTAAACGCTGTACCGGATGAATTGCCCTTGAATCGAGTCTCGGAAACGCCATTAAATGCCGCTTCCATTGAGCTGTTAAAAGCTGAGCGCTCGATTTTAAGGGCTTTTTCTGAGCTGGAAGACCCTGCACCATACCGAAAAGCACCTGCAAAATCCGCCATTCCTGATGATTTCTGCGCAGTCTCTACCCATAACCATGCCTTGATTTCCATTCGGTTCAAGGCATTCTTACCGCCGTATCACTACGAGTGGTATAGCCGGAAATCAAAGGAAAAAGACGGGATAAATCAGTATTACCTCGATGCTGAATTTGACTTCCTTACTGAGGCTGCTATCAAGAAATTCATGCTCGAAAACGGACCAGTAACGGTCCCGTCTGGACACTTGTATCTCATCTTTTTACGTGGCATTGCACCGAATTCTCCTACCGTAATTGATAACAATAATGTCTACACCGGAGCCATCACAAACGCCATCAGCAGGGCACTCTGGCATGGCGATGGATGGCAGCTGATGAGTTATCTGTACACCGCAAAATTCGACCAGAATGGCCCGTATCTGGATGTTATCCTATGTGAAAAATGCGACATCATGTACTGGCTCGAAGCGTAGCTGCGGCACAACATTTTCCGGGGGTATAAAATACAACATTTTCAGGGGCGTAAATTAGCGCTCCTGAATTTGTTGTATGCTCTCCTCGATTTTCTGCGGGGTTATAGGGGTTTTCGCGCCCCGCTTGGTTCGTAATGCGGAATCTAAGGCACAAATCCAAGGTGACAAAATGACTAACGAGCAAAAACTCCTATCTTACCTCTACACCATTGACTCGATACAGCGGCGGCAGCTTGTGATTGCACTGTCTGACATGCCGTATCAGAGCCTGACGCTTGCCGTGCGAAACGCCGTAAAGCACGGATATGTGGAAGTGTTCCGCAAGGATGAATCGAACCATATTCGTATCTCACAGGACGGTGTCAAGTATATCCGTTCGGTGGCAAAAGACTCCCTCGATAGTGAGAAACGAGCCAATATGAAGCGCCGTTTTAAAGGCGAACAGGGCAGACGCTTGAACCGCGTTGAGACGACCTCATGTATGTGCAGAGCGGCAGGAATCCCGCTTGCCAAAGAAGTAGGTATCAGTCTGTCCGAACTGTTGATTACAGACACACAGGACTACGCAAGGTTCATCAACGACTACTTCTACGATAAAGGTTTGCTATTCCTCTCGGACGAACTCTCTGCAACTATTAAGGCAACGCATACAGTCGGTGAAGAATACACAACAGGACGAAGCCGTCTGGTTGGCATCATCATCAACTACAAAGGCATCTTCTTCCTCTACTGCACGCTGGACAAGCTGATGCGCTGGATTGTTTCCTACGAACATCGCAGGGCGGATGCTATTACGAAAATTCTCAAAGACAGTGACGCCTCCAAACGGAATGCAGACTTCAACTATGTGTGCTCCCTGATGTATAAGAGCGTTATTATCGGCAAGACTTGCGCTATGATTCCAAAAATCATCACAGGCAACAAATACGGTAAAGCCGTAACGAATCCCGGTAAGAACGGCATTGCGGATAACCTGCTTACACTAACGAATCTCGAACAGGTCTATGCTCGTAACTATTTCGTGCCCACAAACACACTCGGCGTTGAACTCCTTTCCCGTACAGTCACGCTGACACGCGATGACCTTAACCAGATGATTGAAATGTGGCTCTCTGAAATGACAAACACTCATACATGCGTGGATGCCCGCGAATACACGGAAGCTTACATTGACGATGACAGCGAAAAGACACTCATCTTCCCAATCATTGAACTGGAAGAACTCGTCTACCAGAAAGCAGGCAGGGAAAAGTATCATATCGTCTGTGAACGCGGAACCCAAGATGGAATCAGCCGCACAATGGGAAATAAAGTCATCGATTTCAAAGACATGAATAACGAACCAATGCCCGCTCATAAATACGATGATGCTGGGATTCGGAGAGACGGCATCAATCCATTGACGCATTCGGGATACTGGGAGGAAGAGCCATGATAGCGATTCGCGTGTGCCCTATCTGCAAGAAAGTCTTTGAGGGCAGAGTCGGAGTTCCGAAAGTCTACTGTGATGAATGCACGATGATTGAAGATTTCGCGACTTCGGATGAGGCTAGGGAACAGTCATCTTGGTTTTTTGAGGATTCTGAGGATTCAGAAGAAGAAGATTCAGGAATGCATGAGACAGGGAATGCATGAGACAGGGCAAGAGAAATTACTCGACCCTCTAACAGACGAGTCCCGACTTCCCGCAGTACCCCGCCAAACGAAAGAGTCTCTTTTGTATCTCATTACCCCCAGGAAGAAATATTGACAGCAGTACCTAAACTATCCTTGCAACGCTTCCCGTCTCATTCACAAATCCCCTCAAATCTAATTTGTTTATTACGATTCCGTGAACATATAGGTGACAAGGTTGAGAAACAAGCAAATTCATGGTATAATGCAAATGAAAATAAAGCGTAGCTGCGATGCGTAGCTGCAAAAAGCATACAGAAAATCATTGCAAGAACCGTAGGCACGAGAAGGTATCGGGATGAAAAAGAGAATCTTAGTTCCGTATGTTGCGGCAATTCTCGCCATGGCGGCTTCCATTAGCGTAGCTGCCAGAGATGGAGCCGTAGTTGCGAGAAGTTACATGAATTACAATGACCAGAAGCCTAGCGTAGCTGCCGAGTACCGGTATCAAACCGTAGGCATTTCCTGGACAAACACTTATAAAATTGTCACGGCAGAGGAAGCAAGACAGATTCAGGATGGAATCGTGATTTTCGCATTTCCTCGCTGCCCTTATTGTCGCAATTTAATTACAGAGGTGACGGATGTTGCAGTAGCGGAAAACACCACAGTATATTATTGCCAAATTGACAAATATAGAGACAGATACGAGTATAATGAGAAAACCGGAAAACCTCAGATGACGGTAGAAGCGGGAGAAGGATATACGGAGCTGCTTTCGTGGCTTGACAAATACCTTGCCGACTATACAGTCACGGATGAAGCAAAGAATAAAATCGCGGTAGGGGAGAAGAGAATCGGAGCTCCTACGATAATCCGTGTAAAGAACGGGGAACCGGTGGCAAAATGGCAGCTGGATTCGGTGGAAGACATCGAATACCCCGATAATAAATATGATAGCTGGGATACTGCGATAAAAGAAAAAGTCGAGGAATCCCTGTATGCTTTCTTTAAGGAGGGTTAATCCATGGATAAATCCGAGATTATTGGCACACTTCTTTTCGTGAATTCGCAGTATTGGGTTTGTGCGATTATTGCACGAATCGGCTTTGTGATTACCGGGATGTCGAAACTTATGACTCCGGTAACGGCGGTTCTGTATTTTGGGCTTCTGTACCTCCTTTTCCTTGTCGGAGCATTCCGTAAAGATGATGACGATGAGGACTAATACGAGCACCTCAAAAGAACCGTAGGTGCTAAGAAACCGTAGGCAGATACTTCCCTGCGTAGCTGCCTTTTGCTTGTACCATCGGACGACAGTGTCGTGGTTGCCGCTATTTTCGAGATAAGCGTAGCTGCGTAGCTGCCGTCCTTTTTTGTTGTCAAAAGATATAAAGAGGAGAAAATCATGGTTTACGAAGTCATCAGCCCCGAAGCACACGGAAACGGCACGATTGTCGGTATGCACACCGAATCTCCTGCCTGTATCGATTCTCTGGATACCCAGAAAGCAATGCTGGATGCTAAGAGCAAAATCACCTTTACAGGCACAGAGGAAGAATATGAGGCCGTGAAGGCAAAACTCAACGTGAAGGTGAAAGTCGTAATCCAGAAACCGAAAGCGACCACAAGGAAATGAGAGACACTATGATACAGTATCAGAATGTATACGACGCGTTTATGCGTTGCGATACCGATAAGCTGGCAGAAGAATTTACTGCCTTGTATGACGAATCTAAGAAAGACGCCGAGAAGAGACTTGAAACGGCACAGAAAGTGATTCGTGCGTCCTATGAGCGTATGAAGAATACAACCCTCGCAAGCAACGACGATGAAAGCATGATTGTGGTTTGCAAAAGCTTCGATGATGCCGGAGATGATGTTGCCTGCGTGAAGGCTCAGGAAATCCGAGATTGGAAGGAAAAACACGAGAAAAACTATGAACCAATCAGCGATGAGGCCCTGACCTTCATGAGCACGGATGAGATTTATAATGCGATTATCGCAGACAGGTTGCCTGAGCGGTATGCGTTTGAGTTCTCCCCTTGGGAAGAAATCCTCAGCTGGAACCTGGCTGAGCCTAGTGTTGCCAGATATGGCCTTGAACATTGTCTTGCTGGCATTCTATGGGAGATGACCTTCTTTGGGGTTGACCCTGCGGGAGTAGAGAAAGAAAGAGAGAAACTCGATGCGGCTATAGAAGAAGCTAAACAGGCAAGTGCAGAGGGGAAAGTCTTGGATAAGACATTCTCTTTTGAGGATTTCGCAAAAGAAGTCTTGGGGGATGAGTATACCGAAGACTGGTATCCGGAAGAAGAACAAGAGCGGGATAGTAGGAACATGGCTATAGCCAGCTATAAGTACGGAGTAGAGTTCCGGCTTTTATTAGAGAGCATCCTCTAATGGGGTAATACCCTTCCGTTCTGAACAATGTTTTGCAGGCTAGGTGCTGCACGGGCGGCGGGCTGTCTGCCTGCTAGAACTGCCGCGAGCGAGCTGCCTATAAACGCATCCAGAGCGGAATTCCACGCGTTCGGTGTCATGGCACTGCTTGCTTCAAGATGCTGCCGGGCCCCTTAACCAAACGAGAGGAGAGACAAGAGATGCTTCTGCATATATTCGGGGACACACATGGTCCCTTGGAAATCAACAAAATCAATCCGAAACGCTTTTTAGGCCGGGCACTCACCGACAACGATGCTATCGTCATATGCGGTGATTTCGGGTTCCCGTTCCTGCCTACTGACTGCATCTCTGATGGTACTCTCAAAGAATCCGGTGCTGAACACTACTGCATCAAGTATGCCCGCGCATACCGACAAAACATCGGCTGGCTCAAAACCTTCCCGTGCAATATCCTTTTCGTCGATGGAAACCACGATAACCATGAATTCTGGGCTAAACTCCCCACTGAATCCTGGAACGGCGGTCAAGTTCAGAGATTGCCGGACGCACCCAATGTCATCCATCTCATGCGCGGTGAATACTATACCATTGATGGTCTAACCGTCTGGTGTATGGGCGGCGCAGAGTCCATCGATAAGGCGACCCGCACACAGGGCATTTCCTGGTGGCCGGAGGAAATCCCGTCTCAGAAAGAGATGTGGCACGGGATGGATACGCTGGAAGAACACGGGTATGATGTCGATGTCATCCTGACCCATACCCTGCCAAAGATGCTGATGTCTGCCTATTTCGGGAATTCATTCACCTTGAAGGAAAATGACCCGATAGGTGTATACCTCGATGAAGTGTATCGGAGAACCAGGTTCCGGAAATGGTTTTGCGGGCACATGCACGAGGACATCGATAAACCCCTGTTCCGATTGCAAGTGCTATATGACGATGTAGTGAGCATTGATACGAAGAATCCCAGCTTTGAAAGTACAGGGCGAGAAGCAGGACACGGAGAGGAGGGGAAAGGCCTGTGAGCATATTCATCGTCGGAGATGTACACGGGAACTATAAAAGCCTGACATCCAGTTTGGAAAAGTCAGGCTGTGATGTAAATGCCGACACCATCATCTTCGTGGGCGATGTAGTGGACCGTGGCAAGGAAAATGCTAAAGTCGTGAATTTTATCGCCGAGCATAAAGGCAACATCCACCTGATTTGCGGCAACCACGAATACCAGCACAGACAACTCCTGAAATACTACCGTGCCCTTGCCAAGGCACTGGCAATTCGGAAGATGGCAGCAGGGATTTTCCGTCACTATACTCCCGAAGGCAAAATCTTTCGCGATAAATCTGAAATCGAAAGACTCCGTTGTGATGAAGAAGAGCGCAGAAAAGAAATCGAGAAGCATCCCAAGACTTTCGAGGAATGGCAGAAACAGTTCCTGATTTATACCATTGCATGGGAAGACGATTCTCTCTGGAAAATCGTGCTTTATCTGCTCGATGAGATGTGCGGACCTCCCTATGATGCAGAGCATACCATCTACGAGTACCTGTCCGGCACCAATCAAACGAGAACAAACTTCGAGCAGGTATTCGAGAGCCAGACACAGGAACTCAACATTAAACCGGGCCCGGGCGTGCATCGGTATGAACAGGTAGTAGTCTCGCATAACAATCCATTCGGTGGTCCATACAGCTACGACAGCCAGGAAATGCTGGTAGGGCATAGAAACATCCTGTATATCTTCGGGCATGTATCCCACGAGACCATGACCCGCAATGACCGGAAAGAATCCGGCTGCACCTTCCTCGACATCGACACCTCTCCGAAATCTGTCACGGTCATTGCACTTGACGACTACCTCAAAAACTAAGCAACGCGCTACAATGGCTCATACAGCCGCTGTGGCGCGTTTTTCTTTTTAGACGATAACTTTATCGAGTACACTTCGACACCATCGAAGGCGGGCGGGTTTGCCGCCAATCCTGCGATGCTGACACGATGCGGTGCACTCAATACAACCATGATTCTGAATGCGCCGCAAATAACGCACAAGACAAGATACACAAAGACCCTTGGCAAAACCTCTACCAACCACGAGGAGACGCCGCGAGAGACCATGACGGCAACCGCAATGCAAGCCATGTGTACTAACCGGTAGCCGTTATACAAGACTACAGAATCCCGCTACACACCGGACCACCCCGGGCAACAACGGACCACACCGGACGAAACCAACCAAAAGCCCCACCTCGCCATCGCCTCCAGCTGGACCGGAAAGCGCACAAGCCTGCCTGTAATATCATTCCAGAGCGGAAAGGACCACCCGGAAGCAGAATTTGCCCCGGAATAGCACCCTCCTCATAAGCGAATCAGCGTATAGGCATCATCAGCCTGTACGCTTTCTTTTTTTGCCCGATATTCCCTCGTTGCAGCAAGACACAAAACGCGATAGGCGCAAAGAATCCATATAGCGTTTCAGGCAGAATTGTGATAGACTAAGGACAGAAACAGAAATCAGCCGGAGGTGTTTCAGATGGATGAGAATATCCTGTTCAGCTACGAACTCAAAGATGCCTGGTTCTTGCCGATTGCAGGCGTTGAGGTCTACAAAACTGGCGAAGTTCGGTGCATGACAGGTGATGAAGACAGAACCAGTATCCTTGATGAGAAGGCTCTTGCAGAAATCGAGAATGTCATCGAGAGCCATCCTGAACTGTTCGAGTACGAATCTCTGGAAATCGCTACACCCTCGATTCTTGACGGGGTCAGCAATATCTTCTGCTTTGGCGCAGAGGATGGCAGAAACACAGAACTTGTCACGCTCAATATTTGGACACTGCGAGAAAAAGAATACGGCAACATCGGGACTTACACTGCCTATGAGAAAGGAATTCGCCTTCTGCGGGTATTCGATACGATAGCAGGGATACTGACCCGGAACGGCGTGCCATCCGAATGCCTCGCGCTTAGATAAGAGCAGGGGCTGCAACACCACAAAGGAAGCACCATGGACAAGACATTCGAGAAATTCCTGCGCAGCGGCATTGACCTGTCCTTGATTGGCATTGAACGCCGCGAAGACAATGCATCGTATTTCTGTACACCGAAAGGGGCATCCATCTTCGGCTGGGCAGGTGTGGACGGTATCCACTATTGCTTCGTGCGCGGATTCGGCGGTATGGTTTTCGCCGTAAGCCCCATGAATTCTGCACAGGACTTTGTTCACCCGATAGCAAGAGACTTTGCGGATTTCCTGCGTTTGCTTCTTGCCTGCGGGGATGCGGCAGCATTAGAACAGGCTTGGATGTGGAATGAGGCGCAGTTTGCCGCCTTCCTGCAAGAGAATCCTCCGACACGGGAACAGAAGGCTGTACTAGAGGAGATTGCAAAACGGTTCGCCTTGTCGCCGCAGGAACACCCGTGGAAATACATCAAGGACTTGCAAGCTTCGTTCGACTATGCCAAAATCAAGTATACCGATGACTACTATGATTTGACACTGAACCCCAATACCCCTCCGTCACTGCCTGACTGGAAGGTGTATTTCGAGGGAAATTTCTGGGGGTATTCTGGGCGCGACCATGCCGGGACAGAAATCAAAGTCAATAAGCAATTCGATTGGGCCGGACATCACTGGGTTATTCCATCTATATACGCTTGCAGCAAAGGCTTGGTAGTAGATTTTTGTATGCGAGCAGAGGCAGAGGATATCCGAGCCTTTATTGACAAATGGCATCTGAATGCTGACAATGATTCGTGCGAGAACTTCACCAGAGAAGAACAGATGCAGATGGAACTCGATAATCCTCTCTACCTGAATTTTGAACCGAGCCTTGTCATGAACGGGAAAGCTATACAGACATCTCATGGCTCTTCGATATCCTATAACCCGTGTCTACCGGAAGGGATAACGATTGAGCCGGAAGCTAAGGCGGTAATAGAACACTATGGTTTAGATACATCCTATGGCTGGACTATAACTAGAGCAGCATACCCATGGAAAGGGAAGAGGCGTCCTTCTGGTATAAAGACTCTATCGCTTACTATAGAGAAAAGGTCCTATACACTGCCGGGTCCGCACTTCAAAGTAAATAGTTCTGGGGATACTGTATATACCTTTACGCATCCACTAACCGGGATACAGTATACTCTATCCGTTCTGGACATTGAGCAGCAGACGATACCCCGCAGCGGTATGGACACTGAGCGCTGGGTGTACCCTTCGCACTATATAGCCATGCGGTATATGCTTTTCCCGGAACCGGATACGGAGATTGCAGTCCGGGACTGTGTGCAGAGCGAGAGACCTCGGGAAATTGACCCACGCCCCGGTAAGTATTATCCGGAAGCTACGAACAGTGTCATCGCCATCATCGGCGGAGCGGATGGGCCGACAACCATCACCATAGGCGTCCCGGACCAGAAGAACATCCATGTTGCCTGCTCCGCCTTGCACTTTGAGCCTGTACACGAAGACATCGAGTGGCGCATCGAGTTCGGCGTGAATGAGCCACTAAAGGAGACCTTCCAGCTCGTTTGATACGAGCTCATCTTGGCACTGACCTTCATTTCCATCCGAAACCTTGCCCAAACACTATCACCCCCATATTTCCTATGCCAGAAAGGAGTCTTCACCATGAACAGTATCTTCCACCGCGTCAGTATCCGCAAATTTCAGGATAAGCCCGTAGAACCCGAGAAAATCGAGACCCTTCTTCGCGCCGCCATGGCAGCGCCCTCGGCGAGAAACCAGCAGCCGTGGGAGTTTTATGTCGTAACGAATAAAGACCTTATCCAGAAACTCTCCACGGTCAGCCCCTACGCTGGCTGCGCCAAAGATGCCCCGGTGCTTATCGTTTCCGCCTACCGCGAGGATGCCATCAGCCCGGCATATGCGCAAATCGACCTCAGTATCGCAAACGAGAACATCTGGCTGGAAGCGGATGCCTTGGGTCTTGGCGGTGTCTGGCTCGGCATTGCCCCTGTCGAAGAACGAATGAAAGCCGTCGAGGAAGTGCTCCAACTCCCCGCTGAGCATCACGCCTTTGCCATCTTCGCCCTCGGCTATCCGGCAGAGAACAAACCGCAGCAGGACCGTTACGATGTCAGCCGCATCCACTATGTTAAGTAATTCACAGATTCTTCAAAAGAAGTTTCTAGTTCGTTCAAAACCCTTTTAAACTATGCACACAAGTCCCCAGTATAATAAGCCTTGTAATCAAGAAGCGAACACGGATAAACATCCCGAAGCTTTTCCACTGCGCCTTAGACCATGCCAGAGCAATCGCTCGGTCAAGGCCAGACAACAAACAAGGCTAAAACGCCATTACATATAAAAACAATGCTGTATCTTCCGGATTCGGAGGGCACAGCATTTCTTTTTGCCGCAATTTGTCGTATAATAGGGCTATATTACAGATATGGCAAAGCAACCCAGAGCACAGACATCTGCCGGGACAGGGAAATGGAAGGAAAACGAAATGTTCAGAGAAATGCGCAGAAAGAACAGAGAAAACTCTATCGATATGGCAAAGCAGTTGTTGCAATCCAGTCGGCGGGGCGTGCTTGCCGTGAATGGCGATGACGGCTACCCGTATGCCATACCCATCAACTATCTTTACGATGACGAAGCGCAGAGGATTTATTTCCACGGCGCAAAGATAGGGCATAAAGTCGATGCTTTGCGTGCCTGCGATAAGGTATGCTTCACCGTGTTCGGGAACGAGACCATCAGAACGGATGCCTGGGCCCCGTTCATGCAGAGCGTTGTCGTGTTTGGCAGATGCCATCTGATGGAGGCGGGTCCCGAAGCGTCACAGCGGCTCAAGCAGCTTGCCATGAAATACTATCCTAGCGAGCAGCTTGTCGATGAGGAAATTGCGCAGTCGGGTAAGGCCGTACAGGTCTTTGAAATCGAAATCGAGCATATGAGCGGGAAAGAAGTACAAGAGCGCTGATTTCTTGCACGACAAGAGACTTGATGAAGCGCAATGAAGTTAGAAGCCTTTATCATGGAAACATACAATGCAGGAGTCGAAGAACATCCTGTACGGTGTCTTGCTGCTCATTATGAGAATTGCCTTGCAGGCGCTGTCTCATACCATTGGCGGGTCGGATGTGAAGGATTTCTTTTCGGGACTTCTTCTGGGTGTTCCCGTTGCAGAAATGCTGGTCAGTATTTATGTGGTCGGGAAAAAATGACGAACAGCTGACAACGGTTCGCAGAATGAAAGCTGTATCACTGATTTTTGACTTCTAAGCAGAGGCATTTTGAATGATAACCTACAAAGACATAAGTATAAACGAGGAATTGTGCTCTGTTCGAAAGGATGACCGCTTCGTTCATCTGACAAAAACTCAATATCGGCTGTTTCTGATATTGCTCGAACATGTCGGACAAATCTGTACCCGAGAATACTTGCTTTCATCTGTTTGGCATATTAAGACACCGCTCCTGACGCGCAGAGTCGATGCGTACATCACGTTGCTGCGCAAGAAGCTAGGCTTGGGCAAAAACGAATTAAAATGCGTAATGGGGCACGGATATGTTCTTGCCGAAGACAGCGACACGAGCACTCCATATACACAAGAATAATACAACAGGAGGAACATACATGAATATCACCGTGTACTTAGGCGCGAACGAAGGCAATGACCCATGCCTGCGACAATCCGTGGAAGAACTCGGCACATGGATTGGCAGCAGCGGGAACGCGCTTGTCTACGGCGGCTCAAAATCCGGACTAATGGGCGCAATCGCAGATAGTGTCTTGCAGGCCGGCGGCAAAGTGACGGGGATTGAACCGCAGTTCTTCATCGAGAACGAGTTGCAGCACGATGGCTTGACCCAGCTTATCGTGACCAAGGACATGTCAGAGCGGAAAGCCAAGATGATTGAGCTCGGCGATGCCTTTATTGCTTTCCCCGGTGGGACAGGTACACTAGAGGAAATCGCAGAGGTCATGTCCAAAGTATCCTTGAAACACTTAGATGCCCCCTGTATCCTTTATAACCTGAACGGCTACTACGATGATTTGAAGGCGCTGCTGGCAAAGATGATTGACAAGGGCCTTTCCTCGAAAGAAAGGCAGAAAGGCATCTACTTTGCCGAGAACCTCGATGAGATAAAGAAAATCCTGAACGAAGAATAAGGAGAAGGACTATGATATTCGGCTTGTTTGACCAGTTGTTCCCCATTATGTTTACCATCATCTTCCTCTTCGTCATCGGCACATTCATTTACACTGCCGTCACGGGACTTACCACATGGCATAAGAACAACCAATCACCGAGATTGACTGTACCAGCCAAGGTCGTAGCTAAGCGCCAGAATACAACTCATCACAGCCATCCGGTGGCGGGCGATGCCTCCGGCGCTCACGGGTTTCATAGCACGACGAGCACTTCCTACTATGTCACCTTCGAGGTTGAGAGCGGCGACCGTATGGAGTTCGCTGTGCGTGGTCAGGACTACGGCATGCTCGTGGAAGGCGATGAGGGTAGACCGAGCTTTCAGGGAACAAGGTTTCTGGACTTTGAGAGAAATATCGGGAACGGTTTCTGAGCGCAGAGGAAAATGAGACCTTGAACCTCAAAGAAAGAGCCAAAAACTGAAATCTGATGTTCCGGCATTGGTGTTGGCGCTAAAAGGATGCAAGGACACCTCCTGCTGCCAAGACACTGGCCGGTATCACCGTTGCGTATGCGTTGTCTCCTATATACTTGATTCCGGACTTATTCCTGTTGTTTGTATATGGGGAGTAGTCTTAGTATGGATTGCTAACATACTGCTTGGATAATAGGATGAGGGGAATACACGCCTGTATCGTATGTACAGATAAAGAAGCTACCATCGTCATCGGCACGTTTGTTTTTTTTGTAGTAAAATAAATTGACAAATCGGAATTTGACAAAGGAGAGTGATTATGTGGGTAAAGCAATTCTGGCAGCAATCGTTACATTGATTGTTGGTTATTTAGGTATGGTTGTAGGACTTGAATTTCTAGGTAAATGGGTTGAGTTTGGACTGCTCATTGCTATTGCAGTAATGGGTGCATTTATCATCTACTTCAATGACAAAAAGAAGTAAATCAATTCCAGTTTGGAGGAGTACAAAAATTGGAATTTGCAGGAGGTGTTTTGATGAGAATGAGGCGTTTGGTGCTGTGTGCGATAGTTGCCTTTCTGGCTGTGCTCTTGATTTGTTCCAGTATCCGGAAAAGGCATACATTCACTCTTTCAAATAGCGAAGGTACAATAAAAGCAGAACAAATACAGCCACTTAGAGGAACTGTAAAAGTAAGTGGCGATTGCGATACGGATGTTGTCTTTACTGATGTTGAAACAGGAAAGCAGTACATAATCGGGTACATTACACATGGTATGACAGAGAAAATCAAACTCGAAAAGAATAAATGGTACAAAGTTGAGGGTGAAGGCAATCTCACCATGTCCCCCGTAAATGTTCGAGTTGAATAGCTTTCAGTTTGTAGACGGGTATATAGCTTCCCTATGGCTTTTCCGTTCTGATGAGGTTCCTAGCGGCGGGGTTCTGCGTTCCTGTCGTCCCGGAAAGCGGCATCCTCGTGGGAATGTATGAAATCCACGAGGAAGTTCTATGCCCAGAAGGCATATACCCGCATGGAGATACTGGATACCCTGTGTGCAATTCGTGCAAAGAGTACGCGGGCGGTCATCCGGCTCGACTGGGCCTCTAACACAAGTCCAGAACGGATATGCCGCTTCTATCAGCAGAGCGGTGTCCTGAATCGGCAACAATAAAAAACAGCGTATAGGCAACATCAGCCTGTACGCTTTCTTTTTTGCTGCAAGGACCATCTGTAGTTGAGAGAACACGAAGGTAATACACAGAAACACGGAAATACACGCATAAAAAGCAAAATAATTGACAAAAAGCGTTGAATTTCACAAAATAACCTTGTATACTATAAGTATACGAAAGAGGTGAGAATATGCTGGTCGAATTTACCGTGAAAAACTACCGTTCGTTCCGTGATGAGGCAGTGCTTTCCATGGAAGCCACGGGTCTGAGCACGCTGAAAAGTGTCCTTATCCCATACGGAGGGCTGCGTATATTGCCCAGCGTTGCCATTTACGGAAAGAACGGTGGCGGCAAGAGCAATGTCATCCGGGCGTTTTGGCTTTCGGTGCAGTTTATAAAGAGCGCGCAGAAGACGCAACACGAAAATGCAGCGATACCGGTTGTTCCGTTCGCGTTGAACGACTATTCGGCATCTGAACCGACAGAGTTCTCGTTCGTGTATACCTTAGACGGCACCAAATACTGGTATTCGTTTTCCGCAACGAAAGAGAAGGTGTATGCTGAATCGCTATACCATGCGCCGAAGGGACAGAAGGCCCTCGTTTTTTCCAGAAGCGAGCAGGTTTTCTCCTTTACCGAAGAGAAGGCTCGCAGAAAACTGATAAGCCAGATAGTGGCAGAAAATCAGTTGTTCTTCTCCGTGGCATGTACTATGAACGATGAGGCTTGCTCGAAAGCCATGACTTGGTTTCGAGAGATGATTTATTTCTCAAGAGACTATTCGGATATACCTCGGCAGCTGCTCGAATACTCGAACGATACCAATATGCTGAAAGCGATTTCCAATTATGCGAAAACTGCGGATGTCGGCATTGAGGACATGCGGTTCGAAATCAACAGCAAGGAAATTAACGAGGAAGCTGACTTACCGGAGAATATACCGGATGAAGTCAAAGCAGCACTTGTGCAGTTTATGCATCTGCTTTCCGAAACCTCGAACAATGCAGAAACGCATTTGAGGATGGGTCAGGTCACGGCGACATCTATTCATCAAGGCGAAGACAAGAGCGGTAATCAGCACATGTATTCGATTGAACTCGCAGACGAATCCGATGGCACAAGAAAGCTGATGGCGCTCGCGCCTGCCATCGAATCGGTCTTGTCAAAAGGCGGACTTTTGCTTGTTGATGGGATAGAAAAGGACCTGCACCAGGCGTTAGTCGAGTTTATCATCGCTAAATTCCAGAGCAAGAAGACGAACCCGAAAGGCGCTCAACTTGTCTTCACTACACACAACACTGAATTGCTGAGCATGGAGCTGCTTCGAAAAGACCAACTGTACTTTGTAGATAAACACAAAGACGATGGCGCATCGGAGTTGTATAGCATCAGCAACTTCTCAACGCGTACAACCGATAACATCCGCAAAGGATATCTTCTCGGAAAATACGGGGCAACCCCCAATGTCGAAATTGAAGAGATTGAGTAATGGCATGCAACTAAAAAAGTCAAGGGTCAGCACCAACATGACAGAATGATTGTATTGACATTTAGTGGTGCATACTATATAATATAAGAGCGTTAAGGACATCCTCTTAACGAATCATAGCTCCCATGATAGTTCTTGGTATGGTATAAGATGCTATTGGGAACTTTGTTCAAAAGCCGCTTCATTTAGTGAGGCGGTTTTTTGTTTTTAGTCCCCATTTTATAAACCCCGTACCTTCCAAGCACGGGGCACCAGTACAAATCAGCGTATAGGCATCCCAGCCTGTACGCTTTCTTTTTTGCTCCGAAGCCAAATCTTCCGACAATGCTAAAAAGCAACGCAACGCATCAATTTCCTGTGGCGTTTGTGCTCAACATGTGCTAAACTAAAGGCATAGTCTGGGAAAGTATATGCGAAGGACACGGGGGACAAATGGACACGAAAAATTCGTATACAGAAAAGCTGGAAGCGACAGTAGCTAAGAAGAAAGAAGAACTGACTGCATATGAGCCTTATGCGCCCGATGAGATGTTCCGATTCCGTGGCAAGGACCTCTTCTCCGTTGAGGATTTCTGGCAATACGCATACAGCCAGCTGGACGGGATGGCGGAGACAATAGCGGAGTTCCTCGTGGCGAAAGCACTCGGCATTAAGAAAGCCGAAAATGTCAACTACTGGACAGCCTATGACATGGCATACCGCAACAAGCGCATCGAGGTTAAGGCAACAAGCTATGTGCATCCCTGGAACAAAGAGATATCCCCAATACGGACCTTCTCGATTGCACCGACAAACAACAGCTACTGGGAGAACCAGGATGCCGAGCGGAAGCTGTCAAGGCAGTCAGAGGTATATGTATTCTGCCTGAATACGAACAAGGATATCGGGAAGCGCAATGCCTTGGCTGTGGATGACTGGGTGTTCTATGTTGTGCCAACATTCGTGGTAGACGGGTATTGTAAGGAAACGCCTGCGCAGAGAAAGATATCGCTGAATGTGGTTAAGCGTCTTGCGAAAGAGGAAGTATCCTATGACAGACTGCGGGAAGCGGTGGATGAAGCTATAGTCTTATCGGATAGCTACTATATGGATAAATAGGGCTTTGAGAAATAGTATGACCTGATACCATATAATAGGCGGTCGCTGCTGTGTTCCGCTCTGAACGATGCAGGCAGGGCTGACTCCGGCTACAGGACCGGTGAGGCGGCAGGCACGGTGAACTTCAGCAGAAGGATAATACATCCAGAACGGAATGCTCACCTTCTCCTCGTTTCTGTCCGAGAAAAACTCGATGACATCACCATTCGACGCTTCTGCCGAAATAATGGGACAATAATCAGAAAACATCGACAGCTCCGATAAAACATGGTACAATTCTTTAAAATAAGATTGCCTAAAGAAAAGAGGTTGGAATTATGGGAAGGCAAGAAAATGTCGAGATTTTCGAGGATACCCTTGCTTTGTGCAAACAAAACAGTACGCTGCGCAACGCCATCGAACAAAGCACTAAAAAACAGAAGCTGTATCCTGAAGGCATCGAATGCGCAGAGAAGCAGGCAATCACCTATGCTCGGCCTGCCCAAATCATTGTGAGTTCCAAACGCACACTGGAAGCAGCAATGCCTTATGCCTATGCAGGGAAGAAAGTCTGCATCCACAACTTTGCTTCTGCGGCAAATCCGGGCGGTGGTGTGGTGAAAGGTTCTTCGGCACAGGAAGAGGCAATCTGCCGCTGTTCCACGCTGTATCCGAATCTCAAAGAAGAAAGCCTTTGGAAGCAATTCTACGCGCCTCATCGCCGCCAACAGAACCCGCTGCACAATGATGACTGCATCTACACACCGGGCGTTATTGCGTTCAAGTCCGATACTGCGTATCCCAAGCTGTTGCTGGAAGACAAGTGGTATTCTGTCAATGTGTTGACCTGCGCGGCCCCGAATCTCCGGGAGTGCCCCAGCAACGGTATGAATCCAAGTGATGGAAACACCGCTGTGCGCATCAGCCAGAAAGAACTGCAGGCGCTGCACGAAAAGCGGATGAGAAAAGTGCTTGATATTGCCTGGAAGAATGGCAATGAGGTTGTCATCCTTGGCGCATTCGGATGCGGTGCGTTCAGCAACCCGCCGTTGGCTGTAGCACATGCAATGAAGGCAGTGGTGCAGGAATACCGGATGAAGTTTGAAACCATTGAGTTCGCTGTATATTGCTCACCGCGAGATGATTCGAATTTCCGCGTATTCCAGAATGTTTTAGGAAGCCTGTAGCTACCGAGTGATGGAACACCTTGCAACTTTCCCAGAAGACAAAAGGCCAGTGAACGGGCAAGAAAAAACGCTGAGGATGCTGGTTGTGAGTTGGGGAAAGGCGAAACCTATCATGTGGCCTACCCAAAGGGAGTACGATGCAAGAAAAAGAATGAGGAATGAAAGACTTGCCAAATACCGCGCAAATGACGAATCAACGCGATATGCTTGGGGCGTGTATTGCTGCTTTCATATAGTGCGGATAATCCAGAAATATTCGTGCAAATATACGCATAAAAATCGCTGAAAATAACACTAAACGACACGAATGACAAAAACGGAACCAACAAAGGACAAAGCTATGAAATTCGTGGACAATTACGATAAATTGAGATATACTTTTGTTAGAGCAAAATATTGTATAAAGTGAGGTGTGGTTCCGCGTGTTGTTTTTACTGATGAACAAAGATACAAAGTGGCTTTTGTTTGATTGCTATGAGGACGAGTTCGGTTTTGTGGCAGGCAAAGAAATTGAATGGTATACAGAATCTCGACCTATCGGATACGATAACATTGGCGATTTTCTTGATGCACGCAAGGCACCTAAGCACAGGAAACACATCGCAGAGCTACTGAAAAAGTATGGCTGTGAATCCATTGAGAATTTTCTGAAATTGACCCACGCCCTTTCTCTTAACGACACATTCTGGGTAAAACAACCGGAAAGCACCCTGTCTTGGAACGATGTTTCCCTGTATCGCAACGAGTTCGATGAATTGGTTTCCAACGCAGCTTTCGATGGCGTCATCTCTTCAACAACTCTTTCTTCGACATCTCCTGAATTTGGGACAGACGGTGCGTATGCCAAGTGCTGGCAGCGAGAAAATGGAACGGCCTACCTGTACAAAAGCGGCAGCGACACCTACGAAATCGAACCGTTATCTGAATATCTCGCTACTCAGGTAGCCGATATTCTTTGCCGCGACAATGTCAAGTACGAACTTGCCTTCTATCATGGACGCTTGGCATCGAAATGCAAACTGTTCACCAGTGAACGGTTTGGCTTGGTTAAGCTGTCGGCATTACCGGTTTCCAATCGCAGGAATCCCGCTGCATTCCTCAAATTCGCTGAACAATACGGCAGCGAGGACCTTATGCGCCGGATGTTCGTGTTGGACGCGCTTATTCTCAACATTGACCGGCACTTGGGGAATGTTGGGTTCCTTTTCGACAACGATACGATGCAAATTACCGGAATGGCTCCTGTGTATGACAACAACCGCAGCCTGCTGTTCCAATTCGATACAGAAGCCCTTGAAAAGAACCCGGCGTGGTGCATATCAAAGTGCGAGCCGAGGGTTGGCGGGGATTTCATCAAGACGGCACAGGCGATGCTTACCGATGATTTGCGTGCGGAACTAAAGAACATGGCAGGCTTTAGATTCAAGGAACCTGAAAACATTGATGTGCCGAAGGACCGGCTGGATGTGTTGAGCAAAATCTTCAATCTGCAGCTGAATAAAATACTGAAATGATTTACTGCCGAGAGGGGAGTCGTGGAATGCGACTCCCTTTTCTGCTGCTATCGATGATACAGTCGGCGGGTTTGTTTGGTGCGTATGGGCTATGCACTTGTTAGAGACTTGCTAAACACTTGTCAGGGACTTTCTTTGGCTTGTTGGAGTGAGGCTTTCCGTATACTATTTTGCATGTATAGGTGTTAGTATGTTTTTCCGTTCTGAACGATGCAGGCAGGGCTGACTCCGGCTGCACGACCGGCGGGACGGCAGGCACGGTGAACCTCGGCAGAAGGATTCATCCAGAGCGGATAGCCGCTTCCCAAGGCAGGGAACCGTCCGGGTTGTATGCACAAAGAAAGAAGTTTGTCAATAGCGAAGTGCCTGAATTAAAAGTTTCGTTTTGGAAAATCTCCCACAACAACTGCTAGGTATCGGCGGGAGATAATCGGAATCAAGGCAACCAAAACTTGCCGTTTTCGATATGCTCCTAATTGCTATTTGGTAATGCCTGTCGTATAATATATATAATAATGTAGGCGGCAGCAAAACCAATGGACATTTGGCGGCGGAAAAAGGAAATATAGCAGATAGGATTGTAGGTGGCATCCATGGGGCTTTGGCAAATCCTGAAAGGCGAACAGCCGGGACTTCTTAAATCTCTCCTGCATTACCGGAACGCAGGACAGTTCGGTGAATACCTGATTGACTATGCCTTACAGAGCAATGGCATCGAAGGGGAGCGTGTGGTTCTTACTAACCTATACCTGCCGATGAAAGGCAAGACCACCGAAATCGACTTGCTGATGCTACATGAGAAAGGCATCTTTGTCATCGAGAGCAAATACTACAGCGGCTGGATATTCGGCAGCGAAGACCAGCTGAAATGGACACAGTGCTTCAGAAATGGTCGCAAGGAACACTTCTACAATCCCGTCAAGCAGAACCGCACGCATATCAGGGCATTGGCGGAGTATCTGTCTATGCCGGAAGAAGCCTTTTCATCCTATGTCGTATTCTCGGAACGCTGCACGCTAAAGAAAGTCCCGCGATACTTTGACGGAGATATCACGGTATGCCACCGTCATACGATGCTGTGCCTTATGCGGAAGCGGATAAAGGATGCACCGGTAGTATATTCTCATGCGGATATTGAGAGATTAGCCGAACTGCTCCGTCCTCTCACTGAGGTGACGAAAGAAGAAAAGCAGCAACATATTGAGGACCTGAAAACGAAGTGCCCATTCTGCGGTCAGCCTCTGGTTATGCGACATGGCAGAAACGGTGCGTTCTGTGGATGCAGCAGCTATCCGAAATGCCGGTACACGCGCTCGCTGGACTGAGTACTGTTTGCAGAACGGAAAAGCTAAGGAGGCACTTATGGATACTTTAGAAAAGACCATCACTGGACACCTATGACCGACTCCCCGCCTCCGGAATCCGATTCCTACCTCGTTACCCGCAAAGACCCTCTTATGACTACGACTGCATTCTATGAGCACGGCGAATGGTGGGATGGACCCTATTGCGAGACTGAAGGCAAGCGTTGGATGTACTGCAGCTACGAGGGGTGCAACGAAAGAGTGTTGAAGCCTGTGCCCGCTATCGGCTACCATGATTGGGACACCGAGCACACCGAATGCCTGAAAAAGGCTACCTGCACCGAAAAGGGCACCATGCTGATGCACTGTAAGCGCGATGCTTCCCATACCATGACCTACGACTACGGCGGTACTGGTCACGTCTGGGATGAAGGCGTCATCACTACTCCGCCTACTTATGACGAATACGGTGAAAAGACTCTGAATTGCAAGAACTGCGATGCGACCAAGACTGAAAAGGTCCTGCCCACCAAGTACACCTTCACCGTTACCGTTGTTCAGCCGACTTGCACCGAGGACGGCTACACGATGCACAAGTGCAATGAGGACGACAGCTTCTCTTACAAGGACAACATTGTACACTCCACCGGTCACCATGCCGAGATGCGTGTCATTGAGCCTACCTGCAAGGAAGAGGGTCGCACCGAAATCTACTGCACCGTCTGCGGTGAAGTGAGCACCGTTCTCTCTACCACGCCCAAGAAAGACCATACTTGGGATGACGGTGTCGTAACTACTAAGCCCACGGCTGAAAAAGAGGGCGTCAAAACCTATACCTGCAAGGTTTGCAATGAAACGAAGACGGAGACCATCCCGCGCCTGAACAGCAGCGGCAAGTAAGTTGTAAGCTTACAAAAAGCACAAGAAACACAAAGAGGAGCGTCTGCTTTGGCGGACGCTCCTCTTGCTGTGTCGGAATACCGGATTGGTTGGTATCATTCTTCGGTTTTCTTTTTGAGCCACTGTCTGCGCACGAACGGCATAACATAGGTCTCATCCTCATGCAACTCGAAGCCGTAGCTTTCTGCAATTTTCAGAGACCGTTCGCTCGCTTTTTGTCCGGCAGCATGTCCACGAGGTATTCGTTCAGAACGGTGGCTAAAGAGAGCACGTTATTGGTATACAGTTGGCACTCCCGACTCAGGGCTGGTGTAATAGCCATGTATACTCCTTAAAATGTTAGGTGCTCTAAGCAAAGCTGTGCTACGGGCAGAATTTTATGCGCTGTATCGTTGCGCAGGTATTTAGGATTAAGGTACCTGAGCCCGAACCGGACCCGGTCAAGCGCATCGGCATCTTTGAGAATCGTATACAGCAGCCAGATGCGGTCAATGTTCGGCAGAGAAAGGGCCTCCAAATCTCTGCGAGCGACAGCATCATCGAGGCAATGATACTCGATGAGAAATCCAGTACCGGGATTTTCGGGTTTGCGGTCAGCAGCATAAATATCGCGGGATGCCTTGCCATGGCTATCGTCAACGTAATCGTTCGTACGGCCGATGTCGTGGTAAATGACAGCATCCATCAGCATCTGCGTTTCTTCTTCGGAAAGCATAATGCCATCCATCTCAACGAGAAGCAGCGCGTTGAATAGTACACGCAGCGTGTGTAGGGCATCGTGCCCGGACTCATTTGCATCGAGTTTGCCATGAACTGCATACAGATGCCGAATCTCTTCGCGACCGGCTTGGTACAGGGGCATGATTTCGAGAATTTCTTCTTCGACAGATTCTAAGCCATACAGAGTATCGACTTTTACAGATTTCACGGCAGACGGCAAAATGACAACTTCAGCCTCATTTCTTTCGGGGAAGAACTCAATGATATCATCCTTCGATACCTCTGCCGATACGATAGTGCTGTCTTCAGCGCTCGGCAACCTGCAGGCAAAGAAACAAGCTGCTTTGTAGCTGACCGTCCACGAGAAAGACTGCGTATACGGCGTTGATTTGCTGCCCTCTCCGCGATAAACGGTAATTGTATCCGGGAACTTCCGAAGCTTTTCAGCAGTTTTCTTCTTCTGCTCCTCAGATTTACCGGACAGGACTTTGCGTATATCGGCTTCGTTTAGATTCGTGAACCCATAATCGGTCAATTTGTAATAATCCATAAAGAGGTCGTACAGTTCCGTTGAGGGCTCTGCGTTCTTGATATACTGCGAGAGCACCGAAACCCTGAAACTGTCTTCGAGAGAAAAGAGATACGACCGAATCCGCTTGACATTCCCCTCAGAAATTGCTTTTGCTATCGAGAGAATCCGATTTTGAAATGCTTCATCCGATTCGTTTGCAACAGATAGGCGCTTGTCGCCGTAAATCTGAAGATTCAAAACAATCGGGATGGTAGGATTTTGAGGCTCGCAATAATAGAGCGAGGACAGGATGTTGTAGGAGGCATAAATGTTCTCAATGGGAAGAAGCGGGTATTTCTCCTGAAATTCCCCGGCAGTCATGCCAACGGTATAGCCCTTCTTCTTGAATTTGGCGAAATCCTTTTTGGTTTTCACTTCCGATAACGGTAGCAGATTATTGAGGTTTGCCCGGTTGGTATTAACGAGAATGTCTCCGATAGTCATGAGTTTGGCGCAGGAAACCCGCGACTTTAGTCGTGGGAGGAATGCGCCCTTAGCTCCTTTCCGTGATATAATTTGTCGCTGCTTCCAGCAACATTTAAAGCACGGACTTGCCGGAGCAAGCCCGCGACTTTAGTCGTGGGTTATTGACGTGTGTATCTCCGCTCTGGACGAATTTATTTGCTTTAATTATACCACATTGCGGGTGCTTTTTCCATACAGGAAAGGCAAAGGGCAAACTGCAAATGAGTTGAGGGATTTGGTGCATCTCATTCCCAAAAAGTTGGAAATACGGACACTTTTAGGAATTGAGTTACAGAAAGTACGGACAAAAACTGCATCTCCTCCGAAAATTGCGTAGCTGCCGGAACTCAGGGGCGCGGGGGAAGGTCGAAGCGTAGCTGCTGATGCGTAGCCGCGTACAAAATGAGCCTGATTTTGAGAAAAAACTTGCAAAAAAGTGCGATTTGTGGTATAGTACATTATAGAAGGTAGGAGGTATAGACTCGACGGTGTCATCGATGATGACCTTGTAAGCCGGTGCGGAGTAAACACCAAAACCTTCGACCCGTCAATGACGGTTGCGGCACTTGAATGTGCTGCGCTGCAGAGATGCAGCTTCCTTCTTTCTATCAAAGTGAGAACCCCTTGTACCGGTCATTCGGTGCGAGGGGATTTCTTTTTGCTTTTTTTGCTTGCGTGTTTGTGCGAATTGCATAGAATAAGAATTGTACAAGCGGAAATGGGTCTGGCGGGTTCTCGAACCTCTTTCTCTTTCCCGCCGAACAGAAAACCTTCCTTTCTAAGTGCGATTTTTTGCATATGCCATCATGTCTGCCCGCTTGTACATCCTAACCTGCCGGTCACCGCCTTTGGCTGGCAGTTTTTATACCGTGGCTGCGTGTTCGTGGTCACGGTTTTTCTTTTGGGTAATTTTGCAAGCTTCGCCACCTTTAGGGGACGACACTCTTTACATGGCGAGCGGCGGGTTGCGGGGGACTGCACCCCGGATAATAGCGTTCAGAACGAAAACGGCACTGAAATCGGAGAAGCACACTATGGGGTGATATGCAGAATGCAACCTCGAATACTGCGAGGAATACATCAAATGCGATACGCTGCCCGAATAAGGCAGAAAGGAGAAAAAATCATGAACAATACAATCGTTTCTCCTGCCGAATATTTCGAACAGGTAAAAAGCCGAAAGCGGACAATGACGGCTGACGGACTTTCTCAGCTATATGAGAATTGCCTTGCTCTTCTCGAAGAGTATCAGCGTTCCGGACAAATTGCTGCGCAGAAAAAGCTGCTTTTCCACATCGACAATATAACACGAGAAAAGAAGCTGCTTGACCTCGGCATTGATACCTTTGTCTACAAAAGTGATGTGGACGATTTTATCCACATGGTAGACAACAAGGTCGTCAAAATTGTGGAGCTGGAGAATTATCAGCGGCGGATTCCGGAAGAAATCATTCGGAAAATCGAGTGTTGCAAGGGCATTTTCGATAAGATGTATGTAGTCTTCACGGATTACACAAAACGAGAAGAGCGAAGAGTCGAGGCCATCAAAAGAGAAAAAGACCCCATTCTTTTTGGAACTTTCCAAGATACCGCAACAAGAACCGTGGTAGAACGCTTTTATTTCATCGGTGATTGGACGGATGAATATTGCGATTTAACATTGGATAAGATGGTTGCCGTTGTCAAAGAAAAAGCCGACAGGGACATCGTAAAGAAGTTTTCTACGCCAGAAAACATCCGCGAGCTGAGCGACCAGCTTAATAATCTGGATGAATCTATGAACGGGTTGTACCGCCAGCGCGAAAAGGCTCCTGCACCCAAGAAAGGATTCTTCGACCGAGTACGCACAGCGTTTCGTTCTCTGAAAGGAGAATGAAATGGCAAAAGTGGATTTGACCGAGGATGAAGTCTATTCGCGACTTCGCTCTGTTTCTAATTCAAAACAAAACGGCATTTACGATGCTTTACGTTCCGCCCATATTCCTTGGGACTTTTCTTCTCCTCTTACTTTGCTTCGTGTCGTTCGCACAGAAGCAGAATTGACACCGCTGGTTTTTACTGGTGATGCAGAGACCGTCAACTTTATGAAAGAGGTTGCGGAAGTAGAAGAAGGGAAGAGATGTGATTGCTGCGGTCAACTTATCACAACGCCCTTATGGGATATGCCCTATGGTTCGTTGTGTGATGAATGCAGCAAGCGCCTTACCGAACAGGTTTACGGCAAGTACGAAACGCCTTGGCAAAAAGTAGAACAGGGGATAGAAGAGCGTTCCACTCCTTGGTGGTTTGACCTATAAGCCCCAAAACGCGAGGATTTTATGCAACCAATAATCAAAACTAACGCCTGGTATACACTGGTGACAGGCAAAAGCGAGGTCATCAACGCATCATGGTGCAAGCAGCAGCTTGCCAGGATTCTGAAGAAAAGCACCGATACAATTATCCTGTTCGATGTGACCGGCAACTATGCAGCGCTTGTATTAGACCACGACAGGCTCATCCCCGGGCAAATACCGATGGCGGTCAAGCAATATAAATCTACTCCGAAAGGTTTTGTCCTTGCGCATTCCGTTAAGGTCGATGTCGAGAATGCGCAGGAACCCCGGCTTCTGGTTTTCGATGTTAGCCGCGTGATGGCGGTCTCGTGGAAGAAGGGCATTTCCGCTATTACGAAAATTCTGGAAGTCTGGATGATGTGCTGCGAACCGCAAGCAGAACCAATCTGGCTGTTCCTGAATATCGACCCGTATGGTTTCGAGTTGTCGGATAGCGAGAGCTGGGAATGCCTGGAACGCATTGTTAAGGAAAAGGAATTCAAGGTAAAACCTGTCTTCCTCACTAAGGGTAAGACTGAGCGAGAAATCAATGAACGCCTGCACATCAAGGCGTAACGGCGGAGGAATCCGCTAACTGTCTTTTCAAAGCGGCCTCCACGGGGCAGACAGTGGGCAACAGCTTTTGCTGGCGAACGGCTTTCAAATCAAAACAAAAAATTATCATAAATCACGGAGGAAATACTATGACTAACGAGCAGTTGAGAATCGCATTGGTTGCAAACGCCGTTACCCGCTCGAACCGTATCGGTTTCGACTTTCAGGACCCGGCAGGCAAGACTCTTGACGAGTACACGAAAGAAGCCATGATGCAGTGTGTCCGTGTCGCGCAGAAGATGCGTCAGCCGGGCCTTGATAAGGAGTTGGCTGGACAGGTTTTCCCCATTTACACCATCGGGAACTGGGCGCGGGAGAAGGTCGTCTATGATTTCGACAAGGACTTTCAGGAACTGCTGATGGATACGGACGATATCGTCATCCACCACGAGATTCTCGAACGCCTCGCATTCAAGGACTTCTATCTGCCGCTGTATGACAGCAAGGATTACTGCGGCATGTTCGTGCATATCGAGTTCGAGCCCAAGACCAAGGATACCTTTATCGGCATCGTGTTGGTCGGTTGCGTTGCGAATGAGAAGGAGAACTATGCGTTCCTGTCTCTGCCCGCCTGGATTAAGGAGGGGCAGACGCTGACGGAAGCGACTCGAAGCACGAAACAGTATATTGAGAAAGCTGCGAATCAGCGCTCTACCACCGATGTGGCGGTCCCCGATACGATGGAGGAGATTCCTCCCGTCTACAACGAAGGCACGCCGTATGTTCGCCTTGCGATGCTCTGCGCCTACTACCTCGCGAGCAAGGGCTCTGATGTACACCTCAATCCTATCAAGAAAGAGGACCGTCAGCCGTTTATGTTCAAGGGCAAGGCACAGAGGGTCAATGTCAAGGTCTTTACGGTAGGAGACCATGTGGCAGAGAAGTACAAGAATGAGGGGGACGGGAAAGCACCGCGCTGGCGTCACTACTGGGGCGGGAACGGCCGCGAACGCCGTGAGTGCAAGTTCTCGTTCTGAACAAACAACGGGTGACTGCGATGGATATAGTGAATGTCTGTACGGCGGGACTGATGCTGTCGTCGGCTGCGCTGTTTGCGGGAAACGCCGTATACGATTACAAGTTCGGGAAGAAAACGACGGCAGTTGTCCGGCAATTTGAAAGCGAAAAGCCGTCTTCGGTCATCGACGATGTGTTGAAGCAGACACTTCTCGTAATCGCAATTTGTACCGGAATTGCATTTGTTTTCGAGGAACTTGCCTTACACCTTCAAAACATCGAGAATGTGCAGGCACAGTACATGGTGCAGTTCAGCCTGAATGTCTTTATACTGGTCGGCGTTCAGGCTATGATGTCCATTGCGTTCCTTCTTACTGCGTCCACCGTGGCAATGTTCGGGCTCAAGCGGAGAGGACTGACAAAGTTTGCCATTATGACATATCTCTGCAAAATCGCAGAAAACCTCGCGGGCGTGTATGTGCTTGTCAAACTGGCAGTCAGCTATTTGCAAGCGATTTAATATCACCTAACATCGAATAAATTTATAACATTGGCTGCGCAGGATAAGTCTTGCCGCTTACAGAAAAAGGAGAACACCATGAGCACTGAGTTGGTCGCCATTGAGCGCATCACGATTCGCAAAGGGGACAGCAACGCGGATGATATCCGCAGCTGCCTCGCACATTATCTGCTTCAATTTATCAATTCCGCCAGCATCGAATCCTTGTCGATGCATAAGCTGAGCATCAAGGTCGATGGCAAGACGGTATTGTTTGTTCAGGATAAGACCGGCGGCGTGGGTCTGAAAGGTCTTGATACCGACTGGCAGCACACGCCGGAAATGTCCGCAATCCTTGACCGGCTGGTGACGGATGTGGATGTTGAGGTGTTCCTGTCCTATGAGATGATTCACTTTTTCAGCACCGAGAACTTCTACGGCTACAATTTCTGGAGCGAGGTGCTGCAGGAATACGGCTGCGAGGCGGTTCGCTACAAGGGCCTCGAATACTACGATGTGGAGAGCAATGTTGTCATGCTGTCCTTTGACGGCAAGGAACTCTGCGACAACCCCGACTATGTGCCGGAATCGGCGGTCAAGGACATCCACAAGTGGTTCTGCTACACCTTCGAGATGTCGCTTGAACCTGATACGCCGTTCACTGCCGCACAGGTAGATAAGATGCTCGCTGCCATCGAGTCCGTGCATGGTGTCTTTGGTCGAGAAGAGGACGATGTTGCGGATGTGGGGGAGGATTACCTGGCCATCTGCACCGGCGTGACGCTGACCGACAAGGAAGTCCCGGCGTTTGCTGCGTTCCTGCAGGCAATGTCGGACGTCGCCAAAGAACTCGACACCACGCTCGACTATACCGCTGAGTTCACCCCGGCAGAGATGGAAACCTTTGTAGCCATGTTTATGGATGACGACAATGGCAAAATCGTGCCGAGATATTACCGCTACTGATACGCCAAAGCCTCACCAGTCATTGGTGGGGCTCTTTTTTTGTATGGGAGAGAGAATAATGATATCCAAGGAACTTTTTTGCAAGACGATTGCCGACATTCAAGAAGACGTGGCAAGGATTCCCCCTCATTCATGTGGGGGAGAAATTGCCACACATTTCAGGTTGCACAAACGTGCGAGCCGCATAAAATTAAGGTATAAGGTGGTGACAAGCAATGGCTGTTGTAAAGCTAAATCGCGCAATACAATATAGAGCATACCCCACGGAAGCGCAAGCAGTGTTGCTTGCCAAGACCTTTGGTTGTGTTCGCTTTGTGTGGAACCGTATGCTTATGGACGCGCAACAGTTTCTTAACGAAGCAGGAACGTTTTTTGTTCCCACGCCCGCTAAGTACAAAAAAGAGTTTCCGTTTCTTAAAGAAGTAGATAGCGGTGCTTTGTGCAATACGCAGCTTGATTTGCAAGATGCCAATGAGCGCCATTTGGAAAGTCCTAAAACCGTTGGTGCTCCCAGACTTAAAAGTAAGCGCAAGAGCAAAATGTCTTACACAACAAACATTCATTCGTACAAAACAAAAGGCGGAAGTGTTGTACACACCCTTGCGCTAGGTTATGAAGCAATAAAGCTGCCTAAAATCGGGTGGGTGAAAATCAAGAAGCACCGCCAACCGGGTACTGACTGGATACTGAAAGGTGCCACTGTCAGCTGTACTCGCAGCGGTAAATATTTCATTTCGCTGTTGTATGAATTCGAGAAAGATATCCAGTCTGTTGTTCCTACTAAAGAGAAATCTCTTGGTTTGGATTATTCTTCTCATGACTTTTACGTTGACAGCAACGGCGAAGTTGCCAATTATCCGCGATTCTATCGTCAGAGTGAAGAGAAACTTGCAAAAGAGCAGCGCAAACTGTCTCGTATGAAAGTAGGCTCTAAAAACTATAACGAACAACTACATAAAGTTCAGCTTCTGCATGAACATATAGCCAATCAGCGCAAGAATTTCTGCCATACGGTAAGTGCCGCGATAGCCAAGCGGTATGATGTCGTATTCGTGGAAGACATCAACCTGCGCGGCTTGGCGGGTTCTCTGAAGCTTGGTAAATCCACAAATGATAACGGCTTCGGTATGTTCCGCACAATGCTTGAGTATAAGCTTACATCGCAAGGAAAGACCTTTGCCAAAATCAATAAGTGGTATCCGTCCAGCAAAACCTGCAGCGTTTGTGGTCTTGTAAAAGATGACCTCACGCTGGCAGACAGAAGCTGGACATGCAGCAGTTGCGGTACAACACATAACCGCGACCACAACGCTGCCATAAACATTCGCAATGTAGGATTATTGGGACTATATCCCGCATAATCCAATTCTCACCCCAGCTATGCCGCCATGCAACAGCGGTGAACGCCCATTGTACTCGGTCGCACGGACGCAACCGTGCCTAACAATCCGTCGAGTGGCGAAAAAATTGGAGTCCTGCGGGACTACAAGCCCCCTCCTTCAGGTGGGGGGAGTTGACGAGCAAGACCGGAAAATCTCGGAATTCGACCATGCGCTCGGCAAAATCTGCGACTCGGCAGTAGTGTTCGATGCTGACAATCTGTATCTTGCTGCATTGCTCCGCATCCTCAAAGAAGAACTGGACGACAAGGCGGACACCATTGAGTGGTGGCTGTATGAGGATGTCCGCAAATGCATCTGGTTCGACCTCGAAGATGGTCGCCGGATGCGCTACGATATGCCGACTGCCGAATCCCTGTATAACTATCTTACGCTGCCGTTTGAGCAGCTTCCTCTCGAGGTAGAATCATGATTTTCATTTTTTCGCTTGTCATTGCAGCGCTGCTTTGTATTGCATCGTTCATTTGCTACAAGGTGTCGGGCAAGATGCTGGATGAGAAAGACGCGGAAAAATGCGCAAAGGAAGCAGAACTCGAAGAAAAACTGATAAACCGCATGATGCAGACCAGGAGCAAGCCGCTGTCGGACGATGAATTCAGTTTCGGCGGGGCGTATGAGGCATTGGTCATGGCGGGAGAACGTCAGAAGCAGTTGGCGGATGTAGAAGAAATTGACAAATTATCGGATAAAATTCATATGCTGAGCATGGTCGAACAAATCTCATACCTCGCGCTTTCATTCGGCGTAATGTTCGTCTGCATGCTTTTGTTCGTGACCGGTATTATCGCTGTTGGAGTGCTGGTTGCGAGCGTGTATGCTAAATGAATGCTCAGAACGGAAAGAAAGGAGACACTATGGGCAAGAACCCGGAAATTGAAGGCATCGTCTTCAGATACGGCGATGATGACTACTCTTTCTGGATGCCGGACATCTCGATAAAAGAGAACGTGAAATTCGTACAAACGCTGTTTGCAGCCTTCGAGGATAATGGCTGTTCGGTGCGCGGCACAAAGAAGGACATCCTCGATACCATCCGAGAAAATACCTGAAACGAAAACGAGCGAATCCCTGAAAAAAATTTACGTGCTCGACACGAGCGTTCTTCTGTCATCTCCGTACTCTAACGAAAAACAACATTGACCAAGCACATTTCTAAGCGCTGCGACATTTTTCTGGGGGTTTGCAAGGCCGTTTGCAACATTTTTCCGAAATTCACCGATATTTTTTGCAGTCATCCATCACGGATGGCTGCTTTTTTTGTTTTTACGCGAAAAAGTTGCCGATTTGTGCGAATTGCAGATAATGAAAATCAAGGGCAGTCATAGCGGTGTTGTCCGCACAGAAATTGTCAGAAAAAGATTATCCAGACAGTTCTGGAATTTTGGAGGAATCACAAATGTACGGTAAACCGATGAATTTCATAGATTGGCTGATTGATATGCCGGAAGAGTTTTCATTTTGGGTAGAGGACCAGATAGCAGTAATGTCACCGGTAACGATTGCCGTGGCGGTTGTCGTCGCATTGGCTGTTTTGGTAGGTATATGGCTGTTCATCGTTTCTGCTGCCAAGAAGGATGTGCGCAATACCAGCGAGATTCTGGCGGGCGTTGAGGAAGTCAATCAGGGATATGAGTTCTATGATGTGGACGAGGAAATCCGCCTTGAATACCCGCTCGAATCCCTTGAAGAGTATAAGGGCACTTCCCTCGATAAGCTGTTCATGAGCACTGTTCGGAAAAAGATTCCCCAGTTTGAAGAGGTTTTCGGATGGGCGCAGTCGAATGTGATTCAGTTTGCGGCATATAAGGAAGAACTTAAAAGCATCCCTAACTGGACCGAGAAGGACAATGATTGTGGGAGAAGAATCCCTTTCTGGCTGTATAAGCACTATGAGAAGAAGCTGGTCAATGCAGCGGTGTTCGGCACTCCCGTGACCGAGACGACCTTCATTGCGGTGAAGCAGTATGTCCCGCATAAGGGCAAGCCGATGGAGGAGTCTAAGACCTATTCGATGGCAGAGGCTAAGGAATTCGTAAGACTCGCTAAAGCGCACGAACGGGAACGCCAGCAGCGGGAAAACGAGCGGAGGCAGGCATCCTCGCAAATCAAGTACGAAGTCTTGCAGCGTGACAGGTTTCGGTGTGTTGTCTGCGGCAGGACTCCGGAACAGGGCGCGAAACTTCATATACAGGCGGTAAAGCCGCTTCCGAAACACGAGAGACCGTCTGCAGATTGTTTCCGAACCGTGTGCGAGGATTGCATGAGAAAGAAAGGGTGAGGGGCAGAGATGTTTTGTATATGCGTACTTATCATAGCAGCAGCTGCCGTGTATATGGTCGAGGCGTATATCCATACCTACTATGCGATTGAGTATATGCACGGCGCACCGCTGTTCTTTGTACTACTTGCAAAATACGCGGCACCGGTCCTGTTCCTGCTCCTGTGCGGGTACTTTGTATTCCGGTACATGGAGAAGCGGCGGGAATCGGAAAAGCCTGTGCAGGATAAGCCAGAAAACCGAGAAGAAGTCTATGCGGAGAAAATTAACGCGACCGTAAAAACGAAAGCAGTGTTCTCAGACCAGGCCAACCAGATGCTGTATCAGGTCATGCGGTTCGGACAAAAGATGGCGGTGGCGTACAGCATGACGCAGGACAGCAAGACTTCCGGAGAGCAGGCGAAGTGCCTGACGCTGTTGGCGTCGGCAGAACGAATATTCTATGACCGTCTGGATGACGCTATCCGCTCGGCATCGATGTTCGATGAGACAGAATACAAAGCTTTCCAACAAGGCATTATCTCGTTCGGAGATACCGATACCGCTAAAAAGAAGCAGGAGATATACGCCGGTATCATCAAGACGATAAACAATGTGGTCCATGATAATGAGCGTCTTATCCTGCGCTTAGATTCTCTTGCCTACGCACTCAATCAGCGCTCAGCACAGAATCCGTGGGATACCGATGTGGTCTTGGCAATGTCACGACTTGATGATGTCATCAGCAAAACAAATCAAGACCTTGAACAGGACGAGGAAATCAGTCGTGAGGCTCTGAAAAAATACGATTCTTTGAATGGAGGTAATTGACAATGGCAAGAAAAGGTGTGTTCCCGATAGTAGCGACCTTAGCGGTCGTCGGCGTAGTATTGGCGGTGTTCTCCCAGACGGTGATGCGGGACTCGAATATCAGCACCAATACTATGACAACGGAGCAGGCGTATGCGGATTTGAGCGGGAAGATGAAACGCATCGGGGTACAGGAAGTATCTGTGAACCCGCAGCAGCTTGATGTATCGGAGTTTTTGGACGCGAAAGATGAGTTGCCGGATATCGACTCCTCCTACCCGTTTGTGGTGGAGGGGAACGGTGATGTCAACATTGAAATCTTCTCTTCCGGCGAGAAAGCAGCAGAATCCGGTTCTGATTCTTTCCTGACCAGCATGGCAAAGAAGTTCAACGCCCAGCACAACAAGACTTCCGGAGACAAGACTATGAGCGTCTCCCTGCGCTCCGTTCCGTCCGGTACGGCAGCTGAGTACATCTCGACGGGAAAGTATCAGCCTGAGTGCTATACACCTTCAAACACGCTCTTTGGCGAACTGGTGAAGAACGAGGGCGTAGAGTTGACCGTTGAGGCTGACCGTCTGGCCGGCAATGTGGCGGGTATTCTCGTATCGAAGAAGACAGGGGATATGCTTCGCTCTGAATACGGTGAAGCGTCTGTTTCTCCCGTTCTGAACGCAACCATCGATGGCAAACTCATGATGGGATATTCGAACCCCTACACGAGTGCAACGGGTCTCAACTTCCTGCTTGCGGCCCTTGCGAGCAGCGGCAGCGATACGATTGTCGATACGGCAGCTGTTGAGAATTTCCAGAAATTTCAGGCGAATGTTCCGCTCGTATCCTTCACTACACAGCAGATGGTCCAGTCGGCGGACAAGGGTATCGTGGACGGTGTCGTGATGGAGTATCAGTCTTATCAGAATGACCCGACCTTGCAGCGCAACTACGAGTTCATCCCGTTCGGTGTCCGGCACGATAACCCTCTGTATTCCATCGGGAATGTCTCCGCTGAGAAGAAGGAAGTGATTGCTGCTTTCGTTTCCTTCTGCGCTCAGAACCAGGCAGAGGCGACGAAGGACGGATTCAATGGCCTCGACGACTATACCTATACCGGCAAAGTATACGACGGCAACACCATCGCACAGGCTCAGAGTGTCTGGAAAGAAGAGAAGGACTCCGGCATTCCTATCGTGGCGGAGTTCGTTGTCGATACCTCCGGCTCAATGCGCGGCGAACCCCTGAATGCCCTGAAAACTGCGATGATAAACACCATACAGTATATCAATGACGACAACTATATTGGCATTATTGGCTTTGATTCGGATGTCAGAGAATACCTGTCTATTGACCAGTTTTCTCTGACCCAAAAAACTCTGTATAAGGGTGCTGTGAACTCCCTCGATGCGAACGGCAGCACCGCAATGTACAACGGTCTTTGCGTTGCTATGGACCGCATCTACCAGAAATCTCAGGAACTGGGTGGGAATTGCACGCCCATCATCTTTGTGCTCACGGACGGTGACAACAATACCGGATATGACTTCTCCGATACGAAGAACATCATTGCTGGTATGGATATCCCCATTTACACCATCAGCTACAACTACGCAGCTGACAGTCTCTCGGAGCTCGCTTCCATCAACGAGGCAGCAGCTATCGTCGGTAACAGCGAGGATATCACCTATAAGCTTCGCAATCTGTTCAATGCAGAGATGTAACTCAAAAGCGCGGTTTTGTCCGCGCAGCTACTCAAAAAAAGACAGCCTCCACGCGGCGAGCAGCGGGCAACGGGAGACAGTCCCGGCAAATTGTCTTTGAGACGGAAGGAGGAAGTGCCCTATGCGAGTACAACAGGTCCCGAACTCTCCCTATTTCATCCATTACGACGATGAGGGCTTTTGCTGTATATCCAAAAGCAGAGAAAGCCAAGAATCCATCCCGGAATCCGAGATGCAGGAGTTTCTTGATGCAGTAGCCTACGGGTTACTCTACATCGAGAAAGAGCGAAAGAGCAGATACCAGCGCATCGAAGAAGCCGAAAAAGCAGCTTTTGCCAAGGGTGAAGCGGAAAGTCGAGAAGATAGGCTGCTCGCCACAGTCAAGGAGCTGAAGGAAGAACAAGCGTCAAGAGCAGAGTATGAGCGCAAGCTGCAGTATGAAGTATATGCTCATACTAATCACACCACGAAAACTGAGTGGGTTCGCCTTGGTCGTGGAGGATGGTGAGCAGCATGATAGGAAGCATTCCAATTCCAAACACCAGATTTTATCTGTCAAGCTTCGACGGTAAGAAATGGTTCGTAACAGAATACTACAGAACCGCACCATTTAACCCCGACAAAGAGACCTATGACTTGTACAAGGCGTTTGCGGAAGCATTCAGAAAGAACGAGATGGAAGAGCAGGAGTTTCAGGAGGAGCTCAAAAAGGCCGTCAATAAAGCTTACGGAAACGGCTTATACGCCGGACGGCATAGTGTTGATTTTGGCTGAGCCGAACAAAAAAAGGGGCAATGACAAACGAAAAAAGAACAGATGGATTTTGCGAGAGCGGTTTTAGAACACAATAGGCGGCATGAAAGCGAAAAATCAGATACGACTGAAGTTCAGAAAACAAGCCGTGAAATATACAAAATCGAAGAAAAACAGCGCAGGAAAGCGGCAAAACGAATATGAGCATAGCAAAAATCGAAACTGCATCAGGCGTAACGCTGGTCCTCAATGGCAACACGGTCTTTGCCTCGGACGATACATCCTACTGGCTGCAAGGGGCAAAAGTCATTGGTGACGATGGGCATGTCTATGGGCATGTCGAGACTATTCGAGACGCCCTGTGCCTCGTCTTGGCAAAGTACGGCGGGCTAAAGGGAAACAGCGCAAAACAAACAAAACCAGTAAAGGCGGTGAGAGCATGGTAGTATATACGAAATCAGGCGTGACGGTGAATTGCTGCGGTAATCTCTTCATTGCATCAGACGGCAAAACCTACAACCTCTGCGGCAGGATGCTGACATGCAGTGGCAAGGTCATCAGCTACAACTGTCAGTCAAAAGAAGAAGCGCTGGGTACGGTCGTGGGGCTGTACGGCGGTCGAAGATTTTAGGAGGTACAACAATGCAAACGGTCATGACGAACAGCGGTGTGGAGCTTCGTGTGGAAAGCAGCATCATTTACACAACAGACTCCAAGGCATTCTGGCGCAGCGGGAACATGCTGGTCGGAAACGGTACGGTCATCAGCTACCAGTGCCGCTCGATGGATGAGGCGGTCGATATGGTTGCCGCCTTGTACAATGGCAGAAAAACCGAAGCAGCGCAAGCATAACCATCCTGCAAAAATATATGCCGTTCACCTTTTTGGGTGGACGGCTTTTTGTTTTGTGAATACAGCGATTCAGTGGCGAAGCGAGCCGATTTTACCAGCAGTTTGATATTCTACGGGCAGTTGCACAGCTGTGCGAATTGTATACAATGGGAATTGGAGAACAAAAAGAGCGATGCAAGGATGTATTTGCTATAAATATGGCGGCTGTTTTTTGTATTCATGAAACAACACGAAATTAAACGAAAGGCGAAGAGGATACAAGAAAAGACGAATGAAATCCGGCTGATGCGGATAAAACTTGCGCCGAGTAGTTTAAAGTCCGGACAATGGGACAGCTAAAGTGGTAGAATGAAACTAGGAATACCTAAAATCAGACTTAATCAAAAAAACAAAAAACATGAATGAATGATTAGTTGCTAAAAAAGTAACTGCTCGCTTATATACCCGACCAAAAGAAATGACCCAAATCTGTTTAGGAAGGATAGGCACAAAATGGCAAGGAGAAAAGCAAACGACTTGGAAAATCAGATGTCGCTAATGGACATGATGGCATCGGGAAGCCCCGAATATACCGAAGAAGGCCCGGAAGAACTCTTGGACCCCGGTGAGGATGCGGGGGACAGTGAAGGGCAGACGGATAAGCCCTTCAAACTCGTGGCGAACAAGACCACGAAGGCAAAGGCGAGCATCTCCACGCAGGCGCTGAGTGTTGTGAAGGCGGTATATGTTGATACGGTCGAAACGAATTGGGAAGAGTTGTTTGACGGATTCGACAGACTCTATGCTATCACTTTTTCGTCCGGTATCGAGTTCGTGAATAAGGTAATCAACAAGTTCTCGTATGCGGAAGTCGTGTTCGGATGCGAGAAAATCATCGCCAACGACATTGCTGCCATTATGTCGGTGCAAATCGACAGCGTGCAGCGGCTCGCAAAGTCTAAGTCGGCAGGAAACCTCGCAAACCGGCTCGATAACGGGTCCTTGCAGTTGTATGTATCGCGGGACACGAAATCGCACGAGAAAATCTTCATCTTGGAGAGCGCTGACCATAAGCGGGTCCGAGTCATCACCGGCAGTGCCAATATGTCGGCATCGGCATTTTGCGGCATCCAGCGAGAGAATATCGTCTGCTTCGATGGCGAGGCGGCATTTTCGCATTATAAGGTCCTGTTCGAGACCTTCAAGGAGACCTGCTCCGACAATGTCTCCTACAAGGCGGTCGTAAGCACCATAAATCAGAAAGATTATCTGAAAGAAAACATCAAAGAAGTGCCCGTCTTTCAATCCATCGAAAAGCAGAAGCTTATTTTTCTGGAGCAGGCGCAAACTGAGGACGAGGTCGAATACGAGATAGTCGCCGATGTCAAGAAGATGCAGGAGCTCGTCAAGCCAATTATACCTAAGATGCCGGTACAAGCGAATCGTATTGTGGTAGCAGCGGAACCGATGCGTGTTTTTACGAAACGATATACCGAGGTTCGGCGTGTAGCAGCTGAGGCAGTTAAGCAGCTTCCGAAACTGCATATCGACTATGATGCCGGGACTATGACCTTCAACGACGAGATTATCGACCTCAATCAGAATCTCAGCGAGGTGGCAAAGAACATCAAGAGCATCCAGAAGTTCTTCTCAGGCATGGACTACTTTTACGGCGATGTCGAGCAGGCCAAGAAGGACTACTTCAAGTATATGACATGGTATCTGGCTACCCCGTTCATGGCGTACCTGCGGTATTTCGCATCAAGGAACAACTACGATACCAAGCTGTTCCCGATGTACGGCGTTATATACGGTGATTCTAATGGCGGCAAGACGACCTTTATCAAGTTCCTTGTCAAACTCATGTGCGGGGAGACCGTAAAGATGAACACAACGGAGGATTTTACAGCCACAAGAATCGACGGCCTCAAACGAGTATGTGAGGGACTGCCGCTGAACATCGATGACCTCGCCAAGACCCAGTTCCAGAACCATTCAGAACGGGTTATCAAGAACGATGAATGGGGTATCTCAGATAGGCTCGTGAACTATCCTGCCGTATCTATCACATCGAATAAAATCACTTCTCTGACAAAAGACCTCTCGAAACGTGCTATCATCTGTCGAATCGGTGCTAAAATCGACAACGAGCGCGGTGCCAAGAACTCGAAGCGTGTGAATGAGAGTATGTCGGAGCTGACTACCGCGTTCTATGGCGAATATGTCCGCCGGATGCTTGTTTGCATCGATGAGATGACGACTGAAATGCGTGAGAATGCGAATGGCAAGGAATACTTCCCGGATATCTTCCATGCCTCGTCCAGTGTGATTGCAGATATCTTCGAGGCTTGCGGAGTCGATTTGCCGGACTATGTGCGTATCCTGTATTACAACGACTACATGGGCGATGAGAGCATCGGCCGTGCTGCGATTGAGAAAATAGAACAGGCATGGCAGGCTGACCCGAGCAAGTTCAGGGTGGATAAGAAGCAGAACCGGCTCATTTACACCTACCCGCAGGATGGTCCCTGGTACGAACTGAAATACATTGCAGACGAGCTGCCGAACTCCCTAGAAGCAGAGATTTCGGGCGGCAATCAGCTTATCATGAACTACGAGCAGGCACAGGAGTTGTTCGGTATCAAGTTTCGGCGCTGGCTGGGCATCTTTAATCTTTAATGCGATAGGCAGGTTCTTTCCGGAGCCTGCCTTTTTATTTCGCAAAAATAGTTGTCCATTCGTGCGAATTGCGTACCATGAAGTATACAGGCAAGCGGTATTGCCGCTTAAAACGACTGCCGAGCAGAGAAAGGAAAGACTATGAACGAGCAAAATTTCGTTGAAGATACCCAGGATTCTACCGAGGACATTCAGTATCAGGCGTATGTGGCACTGGTCGAGGATTTCAAGGAATTCATCGATACGACAGTAAAGGCCGGCAAGGATTCCTATAAGCATGTGGACTTGTTCAACGGCAAGCCTTTAGAGGAGTCCGTGACGCATACTGTGCCGCTGGAAGATGACAAGGCACAGCTTCTGGCTGCGGCGTGCATGGACTTGGCAAACTCGACTCTGTGGCTGTACTACCACCAGAATAAGTTCAAGGATACGGAGTTCGCCGAGGTCGTCAACAACAACTATCCGAAATATCAGGTCCGAGTACAGCAGGAGATGAACCAAGAGGGAGGACAGTTTTATCTGCGCAGCTGGTATTCGCTGGCTCAGAAGATTTCCAGAGAGTGCCAGCTGAAAGCGTTCGAGGGCTACAAGCCCAAGGAGCAGATGACCTATGTAAACATCTATCTGCTCGTCTATGCTGCCATGAAGTCCCTGAAAAACGGGTCTTTGAGCCGTATCATGGCAAATGTCGAGCACGACTCCGATAAAATCGGAAACCTCGCGTTCTATTTCTTCACCTACATCCTTGAAGTGTTGGAGAGGCCTCTCGGATAAAAGAATGACCCTGCACATGCCGCTTTGGTGTGTGCAGGGCTTTTTTGTTTGTGGGGGAGAGGCTCGGAACGATATGCGGAACAATATCAAAACTGAATCGACATTGTTCCGATGCATTGTTCCGACAGGCTGGTTTTGTTCCACGTGTGACTTCGAAGTTTGGTGGGAGTTGTGCAAGGTTTACAAAATATACGGTTAATTTTCTACAGTTCATTCAGGCAAATTCTGCAATGTTAATGTCGAAGGGTAGGCGCGATTCGCGCCTACCCTCTTATTTTTGTAAAACGCAATTGCCGTAAACAGGGGTTTATGCTATGATAATGATAAAGATATTGTGCTATGAGGTGACCGCTATGACCGCTGCGCAGCAACAACAAGCCGCAAAGAATTTTGCCGCCTACTGGAAAGGCAAAGGCTACGAAAAAGGCGAGAGCCAACCTTTTTGGCTGTCGCTTCTTCGGGATGTGTACGGGGTCGAACACCCTGAGCAGTTTATCCAGTTTGAGGAGCAGGTCCACCTTGACCACACCAGTTTCATAGACGGCACAATTCCCGCTACCCACGTTCTGATAGAGCAAAAGGGGCTTGGCAAGGATTTGAACAAGCACATCAAGCAATCAGACGGTGCGCTGCTGACCCCTTTTGAACAGGCTAAGCGGTATATTTTGGAGCTGCCCGTGTCGCAACACCCGCGCTGGGTGGTAACCTGCAATTTCAGCACCTTTTATGTGTATGATATGGAACGCCCGCGCGGTGAGCCTGAAATCATCGAACTTGCGAATCTGGAAAAAGAATACTATCGGCTGCAATTCCTCGTCGATGCCGGAAACGAACACCTCAAACGGGAAATGGAAGTTTCCATAGCAGCAGGTGAAATTGTCGGCTTGCTGTATGATGCCTTTTACAAGCAGTACGCAAACCCGGAATCCGAACATTCGCTGAAAAGCCTGAACAAGCTGTGCGTTCGCTTGGTATTCTGCCTGTATGCCGAGGATGCCGGGATTTTTGGACATCACGGTATGTTCCACGATTACCTCAAAGGCTTTGACACACGCGGACTGCGCAAGGGGCTGGTAGATTTGTTCCGCGTGCTGGACACAAAGCTGCAAGACCGTGACCCCTATTTGCAAGATGACAACCCGGAACTGGCGGCGTTTCCCTATGTGAATGGCGGGCTGTTCAGCGATGAGAATATCGAGATACCGCCGTTCACCGATGAAATCCGAAACCTGCTGCTGGAGAAAGCCAGCGAGAACTTCAACTGGTCAGAAATCAGCCCCACCATTTTCGGCGCTGTCTTTGAAAGCACCCTGAACCCAGAAACCCGCCGCAGCGGCGGTATGCACTATACCAGCATTGGAAATATCCACAAGGTCATTGACCCGCTGTTCTTGGACGAACTAAAGGGCGAGCTTGACGAAATCTGCGCTATTTCGGTAGAGCGCACGAAGAATACCAAACTGCGGGCCTTTCAGCGCAAGCTGGCATCCCTCACGTTCTTAGACCCCGCGTGCGGCAGCGGCAACTTTTTGACCGAAACCTATTTGAGCCTACGCCGCTTGGAAAACAAAATTTTGGTGGAACTCTCCCACGGTCAGGTTACGATGTATTCTGCCAGCGAAAGCCCGATACAGGTTTCCATCAGCCAGTTTTACGGCATCGAAATCAACGATTTTGCCGTGACGGTTGCGAAAACTGCGCTCTGGATTGCGGAAAGCCAGATGATGAAGGAGACGGAGAAAATTCTGCTCGTCCCGCTGGAATTTCTGCCGCTGAAAACAAACGCCTTTATTGTAGAGGGCAACGCCCTGCGGGTGGATTGGGAGAGCGTGGTTCCCAAAAGTAAGCTGAATTATATTATGGGAAACCCGCCGTTTGTGGGTGCGCGGCTTATGGGCAAAGAGCAGAAAGCCGATGTGAATACCATTTTCCCCGGCTGGAAGAACGCCGGAAACTTGGATTATGTTTGCTGCTGGTATAAAAAGGCATCCGATATGATGCAAGGCACATCCGTTTGCTCTGCACTGGTTTCCACAAACTCCGTGGCACAGGGGGAAAGTGTTGCCAACCTTTGGAAGCCGCTGTTTGACGCCGGTGTGCATATTGATTTTGCTTATCGGACATTCCGCTGGGACAGTGAAGCTAAAATAAAGGCGCATGTTCACTGTGTAATTATCGGTTTCAGCGTTGCGGCGAGTTCCACCCCCAAAAAGCTGTTTGATGGTGACCGCTATCAAGTGGCGGAAAATATAAACGGTTATCTGCTGGATGGTGAGAATGTTTTTGTTGAAAGCCGAAGCAAGCCCATTTGCAATGTGCCGGAAATTGGGATGGGCAATCAGCCCATAGATAACGGACAGTATCTTTTCGAGAAGGAAGATATGGAAACGTTCATCAAAAAAGAGCCTTCGGCGGCGGCCTATTTCCATCCTTGGTATGGCGCAAAAGAGTTTATCAGTCAGAAACCGCGTTATTGTTTATGGCTTGGAGAATGTTCTCCGGCACAGCTAAAGCAAATGCCGTATTGCTTAGAGAGAGTCCGCACTGTCAAAGAATACCGCGAATCCAGTACACGGGCATCTACCGTTAAGATGGCAATGAAACCGACCAGATTTCAGACCGAGAATATGCCTAAAGGACATTATGTTGTTATCCCAGAGGTATCTTCTGAAAAACGCCGGTATATTCCTATAGGCTATCTGGATGATAGCAAGCTATGCAGTAATAAGTTGCGGTTAGTCCCCAGTGCGACTCTTTTTATGTTTGGGGTTCTTGAGTCTAACGTCCACATGGCATGGATGCGGTGTGTATGTGGAAGGCTGAAAAGTGATTACGATTATTCAATCAAAATTGTCTACAACAACTTCCCGTGGCCTACACCCACAGAACAGCAGAAAGCCAAAATCGAACAAACCGCCCAAGCGATTCTGGATGCACGCGCCCTTTACCCGGACAGCAGCTTAGCCGACTTGTACGACGATTTAACCATGCCGCCGGAACTCCGCAAAGCCCATCAAGACAATGACCGCGCCGTTATGGACGCCTACGGATTCACAAAAGGAACTGCCGCAAGAACCAGCGAAAGCGCCTGTGTGACCGAGTTAATGAAACTTTACCAGCAGAAGGTATCTGCCGCACAATCCAAATAATCGCTTTGAAAAGTTGACATCAAATAAGCTCCGGGGGCTGCATTGCTCCCGGAGCTTGCTATTATTGGGGGCATCGGCTTGTTGCAATCCATACACAAGACTGCGCACAAAGCGTAGCCCTTGCCCGGGTTGTGTCAACGGTATGGGATGTTTTTGAAAACGTGGTTCAGAAAATTTCTCTCAATAGGCTCATCCACAGAAAAACATGGAATACAACCGTAAACTCGCTGGAAAAAGTGCAGATTTCAGCAAAAACTCGTTGGGAAAATGTGCAAGGACACAAAACTGGTAGGAGTTGCAACTCATACACAATGCTGAGAGTTTTCTTCACCGCTATTACAAAAAATGGGTCCACCTGAACTGTGTCGGCATATCGATATACGATGACCAACCGATGCAGCGCAGCCATCGCCGTTTCGTTTTGAGCACAGTTTCCTCTTGCCAGGCTGTGCAAATGGCATACACTTAGAATTGTACGATAGATAGCATAATGATAGTCCCCGTACAATCCCGTACAATTCACATTCTGACGAAGAAGAGCAGATTCACCCAAGTGGTGCGTCTGCTCTTTTTTTGTTGCCAACGAACGAAAGAGGTGTCAAACCATGGCAAAACCCTGGACAGCAGAAGAATTAGCGATTATGAACCAGCGGTATCCGAACGAGGGCGCGAGCGATGCGCTCGAAAAGACTCTGAACCGCACAAAGCAGGCGATTCATTTTAAGGCGCAGCAGATTGGGCTTCGCAATGTAAAACGAAAGAGATTCACAGACGAGGACATCGAGATTCTGAGAGCGCGGTATCCGAATGAGGGTGCCAGCGAAGACCTCCAGAAACTGCTCGGCAGAAGTGCCACGACCATCAAAAACAAGGCACACCTGCTCGGTATTCCCGGCACGAGGCATTATTGGACCGAAGAAGAGTTGCAGATTCTGGCTGAGCGATACCCGAAGGAGGGGGCAAGCCAGGAACTGGTGCAACTGTTTCAGCGCAGTGCCTATCTCATCGGTATCAAGGCTAACGCATTGGGGCTCCGATACGAAAATAGACGCCGGTGGACTGAGGAAGAGGAGGATATTCTCATTGAGAGGTATCCTTGGGAAGGTGCAAGCGAGAGTCTTCTGAAAGACCTCAACCGCAGCCGTGCTTCTGTCTTGAACCATACGAGCATCATGGGCATTGTGTACCAGAAGCGCTCGACTTGGACAGCTGATGAGGAGAAGGTGCTCCGAGAACGCTTTCCCGAGGAAGGCGCAAGTGAATCTCTGCAGAAAACCCTGAACCGCCCAGCCGCTGCCATCTACTGCAAGGCGATGCGCTTAGGATGCAAGAAACCCGCCCAAAAGAATCGCAAATGACCTCTTGCACATCCGTGCGGCTCGAGGTATACTAACCCTGTAATCAAAAAGAATTATCTTTTGCGAGGACTCCGCTAATGGCGCAGTTCTCGTTTTCTTTTTGCCCGAATTTCCGCAGGGCCCACAAAGCACCGGCACTACTTGCCGCCTGCCGCCAGCAAGCAGGGTACTCACCGGAAACACAGCAGAGAGGTTCCGGTGTGGATGCCGGTGCGGGATAATGCATGTTCAGAACGGAAAACAAAAATGCTGCCGCCCAGCTAACGGGTAGCAGCATTATTTTTTGTCTGGGATAGTCAGAGGCTATAGGTTAAGTATTAGACGCGAACGCCCATCTCGTCAGCCTTGTCATCCTCGACAACCAGATAGTAGTACACGTCACCGAACTCTAAGCCCAACTCATCGGCATACTTTTTCAGAGTGTCAGAGAACACTTTCAGGTTAAAGCCATTATCGGGATGCTCTTTCTGCCATGCTTCGATTTTCCGCTTCGATGCGGCAACACAGGGTCTATCTTCCTTGTCGTCATCGTCAAAGGTGAATCCGTCTACCAGACGGCGGGTGGTATCGTCCGAAGCCTCATTCTGGATGACATAGGCGACGATAGCGGCTTTGCTGTTATAGTCCGAGTTCTCCGCAAAGAAGTCCTCGATGTCGCCATGCCGTACAACAACATTCTCGTAGAAATCCTTGATTTCGCTGTCGGCGTACTCGTTCGTCATGACCTTCTTATGGTTTTTAAGGAACTTGATGAAGGTCTCGTCGCTCAGGTTGTCAGCATAGAATCCGAGGGCATCCACACGAACTTTCACAAGACTGGTCAGGAACTTCTCCATTTTCGCAAAGACATGCTTTGCTGTAAATGCCTTCTTCAGGTTAATGGTATAGTAGAATACCGGAAAGTCTTTAATATCTACACCGCTTTCCCTGAAATTTTCTCCCACTTTGTCGATAGCCTTGCGCAAAAAGGGTGCATACTTGTACAGTGCATCGACATCGGTGATGTAGTCGGTAATGTACAACTCATTGTTTTTGCTGTAGTGTCCCAAGAGCCCGACGGCCACAGAAAGGCGGATGCCACGCTGAAAATTTGTCAAATCGAAAGTAACGGGGTAAATGACATTCGCAACAGTACCGTCCTCAGAATACTCAACGGGAGCCGAGCAGCGATGAATACCGAAAAGGTCATAGCCGTCCTTGTGGATGCCAATGTACTGATTCTCGAGGATGACCAGATTATACAGCGGCAACGCCATCGGAATCTGCGCTTTCAGGAATTCAAGGAAATAATTGACGTTCTCGTGAATCCATGTGTAGTCGTCCACGGTTTCGATGCGTTTCTTAGACTCCACGACATCATCACCCGGAAGCGGCTCATAACCACATGCCTGACGAAGCTCGTTTTCCGTCACGGCATCCGTTGCCTTGGCGATTTTCTTCAAGGTAACCTCGGTAGGCTGAGACTGTGTTTTGCCGTTCGCAAGACGGTTCACATATACGCGGCCGAGATGCGATGTCTGGGAAAACTGCTCCTGTGTCCGCGTACCGATGGCTTTCTTGACGAGCGCCGCCAGCTTATCGGGGTCATATCCCGCATTCTCCTTATCATTATACTCGGAACTGTCATCCTTGTTCAGCCAGCCGTCAAGAATCGAATAACCGATATCATGCAAGGAAGCATATACATGTCCGTCTAAGTCTTTGGAGGGGGACGGCATGTGTGCGTTGTCTTCAAGGCACTCCACCTTTTTGCACAGGTGTGCGCACTCGCTGGCAACAAGAATGTACGGCGCATTCAACTCTTTTAGCCTTGGAATGCGGTCGTTGCTGTCGCGGAGCAGTTTTGCCAGATATACAATATCTGAAAGCTGGTCAGGAGCCATCTTCTTGAAAACATCTGTACCGAGTTCGATTTCAGTGATGACAGGTAGAGTAACAGAGGCATCGATGTCTTTGGCGTATTGCAGGATAGCATCGACGACAAAGTAGTAGCTATCATATGCCTTGTAATCGATATGGACAATGGTATCCGTTTTCTTTATCGGGACAATCGTACCTTTGCCATCTTTAACTCCATAGAAAGCCGAAACGGATAGAAAATCGTCAAGGACCTTCTCATCAACATGCAATGCCTTGGCAACCATCGGCAGCTGCATGCGAAGCAGGACAGGGGCGTTCAGCTTGACAGAGAACATATAGCGGCTCCTTTCGCGTGTATCATTTTGTAGCTTTGTGTATCATTCTGTAACTATTATACAGGGAGGCAAATAGAATTGCAATAAGAAAAACAACAAAAAGATACAAAAAAACACACGAGGATACAAGAACGAATGGCGCGGGAAGGGGTTCGCCTTGTTTCCGTTCTGGACGAAGCAGTTTGGGATAGGCAACGCGCTGGGAATTCAGCTGCTGCCGCTCGGTAGGGTGCTAACGGGCTGCAGAAAGGAAGGCGGCAAGCCTGGTGACTGAAAATTTTCGTGTTTGACGCTTGGCAGTTGCACATTCGTGCGAATTGGATACAATGGAGAATATAAAGTGATTTAGTGTAAGCCGCATGGATTCGTTCTCTGCGGCTTGATTTTTCTCGAAAAGAGGTACAAAAGATGCGGAATCGGAAAAAAGCTCAGAAGACTGCCTCGCTTGTCATGGCAGTCATGATGACGCTGACTTTGGTGCTCGGTACGGTGGTGCCGGCCGTTTTGCAGACGGCAGCAGTTTTCTAAAATATCATGGTTTGTTTTAGCCCCGCGTGGATGTAATGTCTGCGCGGGGCTTTTTTGTTTTGCGGAGGAAATCATCATGGCGGAAAAGAAGCGGCAATATTCACGAGCGCTCGCACAGAAACGGTGTCTGGAAGCGATTGAGCGGGCCATTCTCATCAATAAGAGCGAGGCGGAAAGACCTTTCGTGTTTCAGGTACAGGAATTGGTCGTGTTCGGACCTCTGGTCGATACCGATGCACCCACAGTCCACGGGGTAGATATCCTTGCAACTACGGCGCGGCATCACAGATACCGGAATCGGGACGAGGCATTTCACAGTGACAGCGAGGATTTTATCAATAAGTACGCTCCGTTCAGTATCTGTTCGTGGCGGTTCCGGGAAGAGTTCCCGGAAAAGGATATGCTGAACTACCTCAAAGGCTGGCACATGGGTATCGTGACGATGTACGGGCAGCAGGACAGGGCCTTGCTCGATGAGGGCAGATTCTTCACCATTATCCGTGACGGCAAGGTTCAGGCTGACCAACTGGATGCTTTGAAGGAACTGTTCCGAGGTCGGGCATGAGCACCGTTACGCTGATGCAGGGAGACTGCTGCGAGAAACTGAACGGGATTCCGGCACATTCCGTGAACCTTGTCTTAGCGGACCCGCCCTACGGTATTACGCATCAGGCTTGGAATACAGTATTGCCGTTTGAGGATTTTCTTGAAAAGAACGGCAAACGCTTAAGCCAGCCTGAGTTTCTTCTTTCCTGCTACAAGGAGGGGATTCCCTATGCTGATGCTATGTCTATTTGGACTGAAAATAAACAGCAGGGGATTTGGAAGCAGCTGGATAGAATCCTGACCGAGAACGGCGCAGTGATTCTATTTTCGGCGGGAGCGTATACCAAGACCCTTATGGATGGCAAGACCATTCCGTGGCGATATAACCTCATCTGGCAGAAGACATCTCCGGTAGGATTCCTCAACGCGAACCGGATGCCGCTAAGGGCGCATGAAGACATCCTAGTGTTTTACAGGAAACTGCCAACCTACAACCCTCAGAAGACCTCGGGGCATCCGAGGAAAGTCTCAACGGCGGAGCATAAGCGGAACTCCAAGATGACTGAGGATTACGGGAAATACAAGGCAAAAAGCTACGACAGCACCGAGAGATTTCCCACGAGTGTATTGACCTTTGCCACTGATAAGCAGAAATGTGCGGCGCACGGCACACAGAAACCCATAGCTTTGTGTGAGTGGCTCATCAGGAGTTACACGAATGAGGGCGATACGGTCCTTGATTTTTGTATGGGAAGTGGCTCGACCGGCGTGGCGGCAATAAATACGAATAGAAACTTTATCGGCATCGAAAAGGATGCCGATTTTTTTGTTGTTGCGAAAGAGCGAATCGCCGATGCGATGCAAAGCCGTTGAAGATACCGCGACCAACAAAAAGCATCTTAAACACACGCGTGCGTTCGATAAATGAGCGCGTGTGTTTTTTGTGCATTCCGCGCATTTAACGCTCATTTTTTGTAAATAAGTATCCGATGCGGAGCGATTCTGCATCGGTTTTTTATAGGACCCAAAATGAATGAATAAGAACAAAGTATACACGCATGTTTCGCTGTTTTCCGGTGCAGGGGGACTTGATATCGGCTTGGAGCAGGCGGGGTTTCATACGGTATGGGCGAACGACTTCAATCATGATGCCTGCGAGACCCATAGGCTGTGGAGCAATGCTACGGTGGTAGAAGGCGATATCGGCAAAGTGGATTACGCTACTATCCCGGATTGCGATATCGCTTCCTTTGGATTCCCGTGTCAGGGCTTTAGCCTGTCGGGACCAAGAAAAATCGACGATAGCCGGAATGTGCTCTACCGGCATTGCGTCAAGTTGGTCGAGAAGAAGCAGCCAAAGCTGTTTCTTGCTGAGAATGTCAAAGGTTTGCTTACGCTTGGCGGCGGAAAAATCAAGGACGCTATCATCGCGGATTTCGAGAGCAAGGGATATGTGGTGTCCATCAACCTTGTCAATGCTGCGGACTATCATGTCCCGGAAGATAGGCAGCGAATCCTTATTGTAGGCATCCGAAAAGACCTTGTCGAAAAGTACGGCGTAGAGTTCAAGGTTCCTACACCGTTTCCTGACCGTATCAGTATCAGGCAGGCGTTAGAGAGTTTAGCACCGACGGCAGAAGATGAAATTTGCAAAGAAGCCTACTCCTCGCGCTACATGTCCAGAAACCGGAAACGCGGATGGGACAGCGTATCGTTTACGATTCCCGCGATGGCTAAGCAAGTGCCTCTCTGGCCCGGGTCACCAGACATGGTGAAGGTCGGCAAAGACCATTGGCAGTTCGGGGAGAAAGGCAGTACCAGACGGCTGTCCTATAGAGAAGCAGCCGCTATCCAAACATTCCCGAAAGATATTGTCTTTTGCGGGAATCTGACGAGCAAGTATAAGCAAATCGGGAATGCAGTTCCCTGTGAACTCGCAAGAGTCGTGGGAACGGAACTGTACCGTATCTTGAGCAAAATTGAAGAGCAAGAAAGTCATTGTCCGGCATGAGTGATTCGTGCCGGATTTTTTATTGGAGTCATCATGCCAGAGACAAGAAAATATACCGTTGCTGACCTGTTCGCGGGTGTAGGTGGATTGAGTTACGGGTTTTCAAGGAACGACCGTTTTGAAATCATCTTGGCAAACGAGGTGCAAAAGGATATTGCGAAAGCATATACCCTCAACCATCCTGCGGTCAATATGCTGCAAGGAGACATCAAAGATTTGTCCGAAGATGTCCTCCGTCAAACGATAGGAAACCGGACGGTTGATGTCGTAGTCGGTGGCCCGCCGTGTCAGTCATACTCCACGCTCGGTAAACGGCAGATGGATGCGCGGGCAAATCTCTTTATGGAATACAAGCGCGTTCTCTGTATTCTACATCCAAGAGCCTTCCTGTTCGAGAATGTCAAAGGCATTCTGAGCATGGATAAAGGAGCCCTGTTTGAGCATGTCCGCAAAGAATTCGAGGATATTGGGTACAGTCTCCAATACAAAATCCTCAATGCCGTAGACTACGGTGTACCGCAGCTGCGGGAACGGGTCATTCTTGTCGGGTTCTTGGGCGAGAATCCCTTTCAATACCCGGAGCCGACACACGGAGAAGGGCTACTACCGTATGTAACGCTGCAAGATGCACTTAAAGACCTGCCTGCGCAAATCATTCGGATGGCAACTCCTGAGATTGCCGAAACGGTGGGCTCGGAGAAAAACATGACGCCCGAGACAGCCGCCACGGAATACAACTACATATACTTCCGGTACAATAATCAGTGGATGACGAACAAACTCATCAGCTACGAGGTAGTCGATGACGGGCAGAATATAAAGTTTACCGTAGAAGGTAACAGTGTAGCCAGCTACTATACCAGCATGGCAAATGTCGTGCTCATGCACAAAGACGAAAACAACACACGCACACAGAATATATACGAAAAACTGGCGGAGGAGACAACCTATGGCTGATGCACAACGAGGACAGTTTGTAATCGATTGCAAAAGCAGAGAAGCAGCCGGTATTATTTACGGTTTGGTGCATGATAAAACTCTGTTCCGCCCGGAACTCGACCTTGCAAATGCGCATCCGAAGGAGTTCGATAACGAGCATATTTTCCCACTCGACATGTTCATCAACAGCGATTATATGCTTAAACTCAGCAGGGAAGAATTTGCAAAAGAATTAGAGCGGCTGTTCGATGAGGATAAAATCGGGTATGCTCAGGTGGTTGTCGCTACTGACATCCATGATTTACATCGTATCGTGGTCCTGACAGACACCACACAGAAGGATAAACTGAGTCGAATTGCTGTATCTCTGTTCGGCGTACCGAAAAGGGAAGCAAAACGAATTATCGCCAAGTATCAGGCTCAGTAAAAAGCGAGGAGGGTAAAAGAATGCTGGCAAATATCGCAGTTTTACGAACTGTTAAAGCAAATGTAAATGAAGCGATTATGGTTGCGTTGCCCTCGATTTTGTTCGAGAGTTCGCACGACAAAAAAGATACACAGAAATACTATCTGCAGGGTCCGGCGGCTGAATATATTCCTATTGAGATACCGGATACTTATGCCAAGAAATTTTCCAAGTGCGCTACGGCATTGGCGATGCAGCTTGTCCTTCTCAGCAACAAGACGAAAGGCTTCTTTGGTCCTGAAATCTGCAATGTGGAGGGCAAAGATATCCAGACTGCCCGGAGCATCATAAACTCCATCATGGGCGAGAGACAGGCAAGGTTTTATAGCGCAAAGCTGAACGATGAAGTGTATGATACGCAATATGCGGTCAGCGAATATGCGGTTGAGAATTGGGCAGACGACATTGTGCCGCCCGTTGTCATCAACAGCTGCATCTGGGCTATCGTGGCAAATACCGCAGCAGAGATGCAGAAGGACAACCGTTTCCTGCGCAGAAAGGAAATCTGCGATACCGAGTTTTTTGAAATCGCGACCCGCATTTACAATGAGTTGCTGGGGTTTGCAGCGAGAAAATACGAAATCTTAGACATTGGTGAATGACTATGAGTGTCAACCTTATTGAGGGCAATATCTTAACACCGCCGACTCGTAACGAGAATACTATCATCTGCCATCAGGTGAACTGTCGTGCCGCAATGGGTGCGGGTCTTGCCAGACAGATTCGGGATAAGTGGCCCGTCGTGTTCGACGAATATGTGAAAGTTTGCAGTCCAAAGAAACTCGGTGACTTTCAGGTGGTTCAGGTCGCCCCGCAGCTATATGTCGCCAACCTGTTCGGTCAATTGAGTTTCGGCAGAGATAAGCGTCAGACGAACTACGCGGCGCTGGGAACGGCTCTTTTCAGAGTAATGAAAGAACACCCTGACGCAACTTTCCGCGTTCCTTACGGTCTCGGCTGCGGGTTGGCAGGCGGAAACTGGGTAACGGTGCTGAATCTCATTGAAGAAGCCGCCAATGCTTGGAATGTGAACGTTGAGATTTGGGTGCTGCCCAAAAAGTAAAGGATTAGCATGTACAATACCAACTACAAATGCGTCAAGCCGTTCGATGTATGGCTTGATGCTATTGGTCCAGATGGCAAGAAAATCCCATATCGGGTAAAGCGCGGGACCATCTGGCGCTTAGAATGGTGCGGCGGCGAGCAGAGTTTCAAGGAACTTTCAGGTCCGGATAAGATGCACATTACGCTGCCAGATGAGTATGTCGAGAAATATTTCAAAAAGGTATGAGCATGGGGAATTATTGTCCCTACACGAACGGAAATGTCGTTTACTTGAAATGTCAGGAGTGCGAAGACAAAATCTGTAAAAAGGGTTGGTTCTTCTGCGGGGTAGGCGGAACGCCCATGTCGATGACAAAATCCCGCAAACAGATGTCGGAATACCTCGATAAGATGCTGGCAAAACGGGAAAAGGTCGTCATTGCAGCAGAATCTGGTAAGAAAATGACTGCTTTGGCGGCTATGTACGCCAGCGAGCGGGGATACTCTTTCATACCTGTTGCAAATGATGATTTGCCCACATACCTCACCAAACAGCAGCAAAAAGGATGTGTAGTGTTTGATGGAGCCGAAAACGAACGAGAAATCGAAAACACCTGTCGTGAGCTGCGCATACCGCTGCGGCACTGTAAATTGGAAGGAGCATAAAGCCATGATGTACCAGAAACTTGTCCGAGATAATATCCCGGCTATCATTGAGAAGAACGGGGAGACCTGTGTTACGCGCACGCTGTCTGACAAAGAGTACGAGGACGCTCTGATGAACAAACTGCAGGAAGAGGTCGCCGAACTGCTGGAAGCCTACACTGCCAAGGAGCGGAGCGCTCTGGACTGCGCGGAAGAGATGGCGGATGTGATGGAGGTCCTGTACGCTATGGGCAAGACCTGCGCTGTTTCCAAGAGGGAAGTGGAACAGGTCAGAAGCCAGAAGGCAGTAGAGAAGGGGACTTTCTCCAAGAAAATCTTCTTGGTTTCGACTGAGAAGTGAGAGGAGCGGTTTGTGACGCAGCAAGACGCAGTGCGGTTAATCAGAAAACTGATTTTTGCCAAATACAGTCAAGACCCCACGCATTTTTGTCGGTGTGTGGACGAAATTGCACAAACCTTGGACGAGCAAGGCGACAAAGAAAGCGCTCGTGCTATTCGCAATACTTCCCGTGACGGCTATGTAAAATCGTACTACGAGGCAAGTCGGCAAACACAGCCTCTCGGTAGCCCCTTTGTTAGCTATAAACCTGCGTTCGTCATCGACAACAAAGATATCGCACTGTGGCATGCGAAGAACGATAATCCGCCAATGCGAGTTCGACACATTTTAGAGTATGTCGAAAACGGGGAGACGGTCGGAAAAGATGTGCTGGAATACGATGTAAGCACCGATAAATGGCATCGTGTTGAGGCGGAATGTATCGAGTTGGTATAGGGGCACTGCATCACCCATGCTCTTCTAACCCCTTTCTGCTGGCGGTCAGCGATGAAATAAAATATACAAACAGCGATTTTTATCAACAGCCCCTTGCACATTTGTGCGAACTGCATACAATCTAAATTATAGACTAAAAACTGTACCCTGATGGCTGTTTAATGGCTGTCAGGGGCTTTTTATTGCCTGCCATTCTACTATTCGGAGGAATTACAATGACGCTCAAAGACTTGTCCAGCGAACAGCAGGACCTTGTACGGCTGGCGCTTGACGGGAAAAATGTGTTGTGCGATGCCTGTATCGGAAGCGGTAAGACATCCACCATCAATGTTTTGTGCAACGAGTTTGATTCCTCTAAGGAAATTCTGTACCTGACCTATAACCGGCTTCTGAAACTCGATGCACAGGAAAAGATTCTGAACGATAATGTCACGGTCCAGAACTATCATGGATTTGCCTCGAAAATCCTGTACCGGCGCGGCATCAAGAATGTCGGACAGGGCGAGCAGATTGGGATGGTCTTGAGGAAGCGCGTTCCTGTCGGGCACTTTGATGTGCTTATCATCGACGAGTATCAGGACATCAACGAGGAAATCTCGAAGATGCTCGAATACATCAAGGAATCGAACCCCGGTCTTCAAATCATCGCGGTCGGGGACATGAAGCAGAAAATCTATGACCAGACCTCGCTGGATATCTGGTCGTTCATCCATAAGTTCTTAGGCAAGCACACGCAGGTCAATTTCACGCAATGTTTCCGCCTGTCCCATGACCTCGCACAGCGGCTCGGAAACATCTGGGACAAGGATATCAACGGTGTGAACAAGAACTGTAAGGTATCGACCATGTCCCGCGAGCAGGTGGTAGACTATCTGGATACCAAGAACCCGAAGGATGTCCTGTGTCTCGGAGCCAGAACGGGGTCTATGGTAAAGGTTCTGAATGAACTGGAAGCAAGACCCGGCAACCTCTATGACAAGAACCATGTATATGCCAGCATCAAGGAACCGGACGGTGAAAAGCATGTAGCACCCGGCGCAGATGTCGGTATCTTTACGACCTTTGACGGCAGTAAAGGCATGGAGCGCCCTATCTGTGTTGTTTTTGATTTCACGGAATCCTACTGGTGTTCCCGTATATTTCAGCCTATGGCGCGGTATGAGATTCTGAGAAACCTTTTCTGCGTTGCGGCGAGTCGCGGTAAGGATGAGGTCATCTTTGTAGAGCCTCCGAAAAAAGAGGACAGATTTGGGCTGGTCAGCGATAAGACCCTGATGACTCCCGTCAAGATGAATCAGGAGTTCAATACAAAGTTCGATATCTCTGAGATGTTCGATTTCAAGTTCGATGAGGATGTAGAGCACTGCTACCAGCTTATCAATACAACGCCGGTCTTCCATAAAGATGTACATGAAATCGAAATCAAGCATTCGGATGCGATGATTGACTTGGCTCCATGCATCGGTATCTACCAACAGGCGAACTTCTTCGACTACTATGACATCGACAGTGCGATTGCCTTCTACATGTACCTGCATAACGACAAGAAGGTAGCGCTGCCTGCCAGCTGGAAATCTGTGGAGGAGAAGGTGCTGTTCCTGACGATGCTGATGACGAGTCAGGACCGGTATGTAAAACAGGTCGAGCTTCCCTTCATTACGAGAGCGCAGGAAACCGACCTGAACAAGCGTCTGTCAATGGTGTTCACTCCAGATGAGTCCGTACAGGAACGCTGTGAGTTGACTGCCATGGTAGATACCAAGGCAAAGAAGAAACTTGTTATCAGCGGAATGGCTGATGTCGTGAAAGACAACAAGGTCTATCTGCTGAAATTCGTGTCTTCGCTCGCGCACAAGCATTTCCTGCAATGTGCCTGCTATATGCTGGCTACCGGGTTAAAGCAGGGTGTTGTCTGGAATATCCGCGATAACATGATGTATGAAATCGAAATTCCGGACCCTGACAAGTTCCTGGACGCGGTAATCACCTGTATCACGAAGCAGGTCTTTGCCAAGGCAGAAAGCTATACGATTTCCAAGGACTATACGCAGGACCTCGATACCATCATTGAGCAAATCATGACCGATGATTCTCTGCCGGAATTCGATGTCGGCAGCAATGTCAAGGAAGAAAAGAAGACGGCTGATGAAGGTATCTCTATCATCCGCCGTGGTGAGCAGTACATCATTGTGGATGCTTCGAACCGTCAAATCGTCGATAACAGCGCTATGAACGGCTACGATTCGATTCTCGCTGCCTGTGAGGATTATGTCCGGAAAAACAAGCAGCTGGCAGAGGAATCCATGTCCAAGAAGGAACTGCTCAGCGTTATTGAGGATTGGCTCGACAATCACAGGGATTTCGAAGCAGCTATGTCCAAGACCGAGGTGGATATCAAGCACCATATCGGAGAATATGCGAACTACGCTTCTCTTTCCACCTATGTTGTTCGTAAGATGCTCAAAGACCGTGGTCTCATCATCAATTTCAGCGAACGCCAGCTGCTGAAGGTCTGGAAGGAGCGGAAGAAGCAGGATACGAATACCGTGGAAAATACGCGGTACGAGACCCTTGCCTCTACGCTCGAATCCCTCGTTAAGGCAGGGGTCGATGTCCAGCTTGAAATGCCGGAAGAGGAGAAGGTCGCAAAGCCTGAACCGGACCCGGAAGAAGAAGAGCCTCAATTCGATAAGCGCATCCCATATACCGTTATTCGTTCGTCCCGGCTCTCTAAGCCCAACGATGTGCGGTATATTGTCGTCAATCTGAACGACAAGGACCAGGTGTTGGACGATGCAAGCGGATACGGATACAAGTCGATTTCTGCCGCACAGAAGGGTTACGGATATAAATGCCGGAATCTCACCAAGTACGGGGAAGTTAAGCACTCGTCAAAGCCCAAAACCAATATCCCGGTCCAACAGAGCCGTCAGCTCTCGTTCGGGGATTTTTGAGAAGGAGGGACTATATGACCTACAGCGAAGCATTCCCTTTATGGGTAGCGGAAGTGTACAGGAATCATGGCTATGAGCCGGATAAGTGGTACGGGTCAGAGGTTGCAGAAACGCTGTACAATGAAGCCATGGCGACCTACAACGGTCCTCCTGCCACGATGTGGGACTATATAGAAGCTATCTCGTCTGCGGATGAATTCGCGTATTTAGACTATGCCATTGAACGGCTGCACCGCGATAACATCAACCTGAACGCACTCTCCGACAAAGAGCGCTGGGCTTTGATGGATAAAATCGTCGCAGAGTATCCGCAGTACAAGAACGCTCGCGCATCCCGTGCCAAGCAGGTACAGCAGACCTCGATGCAGGCGGCGCTCGATGCCGAGCGTGATGTTCTCTTGCAGGCTGCTCGGCACAATGCAAGCCGGTACAGTGAGGCAGAGGATGCTACAAAAAAATTTGTAATCAAGTAAGGGGGCAGTAACAGAATGGTCAAGATTTACGGCTATAGCGATGATATCGTTTGTATCGAAAATTCTCGATACTTTGAGGATGAAATCGGGTGTTTCGATGTTGCCGGAGTCCGGCTTTATTTAGATGACGGCACGATTCTCTTTGTCTGCTTCTCCTCTGGCGTCTGGCGTATTTTCATCGAGCAGGAAGGTTCCGCGCCGCACCGGCACAAGGTCTGTCAGGAGACGAATGAGGACGACTACAGCGATGAGTTTTACACCGAAGCTGATGTTGTTCGGCATGAAATTGCATCGGCGAGAAACTGAAGGAAGGTGAGACCCATGAATTTCTCAAAAATTCGTATGATGTTCTTCGATTTCGACGATACCCTGCTCGTACATTATCGTGAACGGAAACTCGACGCGACTGCTGATGCACACAGGGCACGGCTACTGCGGTATGAGGCTGAGAACCGGGGCGGGTACAGGGTATTCGACGAAATTGGGGAAGCCAATACGCTTGTCCAGCATTTCCTCGAAAGCTGCGACGGTGTCCCGAAATACTGCATTACCCGCGTGCAGGACAGTATGACCCTGCCGTATAAAAAGCAGTGGCTTGAAATGCACTATCCGGGACAGTTCCTCGATGTCATCGGGACTGCCACCCCAGAACGGAAGACCTCCGTCATGAAACTTCTGACCCAAGCTGCCGGTCTGAATGCTGCGCAGGCTCTGTATGTAGACGACTACTACGAAGCCCTCAATGAGGCGGCAAAGGAAGGGTTTACGGTCATGACGGTACAGGAACTTATGCTGCGGCAATATACCGCCGAACAATAGAAAAGTACAAAACTGCAAAAATAACGAAGGAGGACCACTATGAAAAAGATTCTGAAATTACTTTCCGCTGCGGCATTTGCCGTCGCTGTGTACCAGCTTGTTTCGCTGCACCGCAAACGCCGTAAGATGGTAGAGATTGGTCAGCAGATTTTCCGGTGATACCTGATGGCGAAAACTCAGCTGACCCGCGATATTGAAGCCGCGCTTCATGCGTGGCATCCTTCCAGCTACGGCGGGTATCGGGTGGATTCGTTTCGTCAAGGGTTAGATGCCTTAGAAGTGCCGGTAGAATGCGGGTCTGTCAAATCCGGATTGGTCGATTTCGTCAGGGTTCAGGAATGCTTTACCTCCGAAACCAAATATGGGACCTGCAAACTGGCCTCGCTTATCGAAACGGATACGGGTGCTTCGCTTGCCGCGATTCAGCAAAAAGCAAAAGAGGCAACCTGCGTCAAGAATATTTCATCTCCGGATTTTTGCAGGGAGCACTGTTCCGAGCAATGGTGCCACTTCCACAAGACGAATCATCTGTATACGCTCGATGCCGTCATCACTTGTGTGGAAATCAAGATTTCTGTGAGCGATTTTCACTCGGCACACGGGCACAATTTCGTCGGGCATTGCAACTACTATGCGATGCCCACTGAGTTGTACAAGAAGGTAAAAGGCGAGATACCAGAGGATATCGGTGTCCTGCTCTATTATGACGGCATGAGTACCTGCGGAATCCGAAAGGCGAAGGAGTGTAAGCCACAAATTCTTTCGGAAAGCACACAAAAATGGCTGATTCTGTCCGTTGCTAAAAGGCTGCCCCGGTTCGACAAGAACTGAGGGCAGCTTTTTTATATATTTTTTTGTTTAAGAAAGGACAAACTCAAATGCGGCGAACCAAAGCACTGATACTCGTTGCAACATTGGCTGTGCTGACCAGTGTTGCAGGCTGTTCATGGCAAGCGGAACCTCTGCCTGCCGAATCAGCACAATCCGAATCCTCTCTCAACACCTCTGAATCTGCGACGCAAGAAACAGCAGAAGAAGAACAGCAAATCTCGGACCTATCCGGAGTACCGGAACTGAGCCCGGAACCCGCTGAGTCTTTTGAACCGTCTCCTACACCGCAACCAGAACCGTCCCCGAGTCCGACATCTGAGCCTACACCGAGCCCGACTCCCTCGCCGACTCCAGAACCTGCGGCAGCAACCTCTGTCTGGGGTGATGTTGTACCTGCAGCCTGGGGTCAAGCCTACGGCACGATTACCTGTGACGCGATTGACCTGAACGCTTCTCTTATCTGGGGCGATGACGAGAGTCTTTTGAATCAACGCGGCGGGGTATATCAGTATCCGGGTTCTTACCAAGTCGGCGTGACCGGAGGGCATCTGCTTTGCTCTCATAACGACAGCGTGTTTTCTCTGCTGCAATATGTCAGCATAGGGGATAACTTTGTTGTGGACACCAATTACGGCGAGTATGTGTATTCCGTCACCCTAGCAATGCCCGGCTATGTGTCCTCGGACGCGAGCACCGTGATTGCGGATGATGGCACTGTCCTCGTTAATTTCACGGACGGAATCGATAAGCTTATCATGTATACCTGCTATCCGTTTGGGTGTTACAACCCAACGAATCAGAGATATGTGGTTCAGGCTGTTTTACAAGCATGATTGGAGATGTAGTTTTAGGATGCAAAAAAGAAAAATCCGAAAATTCCTGCATTACACAGGAACTGTCTTTATTCCGCTCATCATTGCTATGATGGGCGTTTTGTTTTGGGTGAAAGTAATGAACGACATCGAATGGCTCCTTCTTTCCCCGAAGCATGTCGCGTTCGGCTGCGTTGCGAACCTTGGCTTGGTTCTTTGCTGTATTTATGCGGACAGGATGCTGTGTCATGAAGTTTCGGATACGGTTTAAGTATTGCATGTTCTTGCGATACCGGTAGAATAGAATTGTACGATAGATACCAGATATCTTACAATTCACAATTTCGTTTTTAGCGGACTTATCCCTTTCGGGGGATGGGCCCGCTTTTTTATTTGAAAGGAGACAAAACCCATGCAAACCAAACACGAATTTCTTCGGAGAACTGCAGCGGTAATTGCCGCGTTCTTCACACTGACATTCACAGGCTGCGGTCAGACACAGGAATCTCCGGGAAGCCTTCCTGTATCCGGGGTCGTCTCAGAAACTACCGCACAAAGCGGTCAGGAGAAGGCTGGCGTATCGGAAGGCGGCAGCTTTACCATCCACTTTATCGATGTCGGGCAGGCAGATTCCGCCCTCGTCACCTGCGATGGGCACTCGATGCTCATTGACGGCGGCAATGCCGATGACTCGAACCTTGTATACTCAGTATTACAGCGCGAGACAGAGGGACACTTAGACTATGTCATAGGAACACACGCTCACGAAGACCACATCGGAGGTCTTTCGGGTGCCTTCGAGTCTGACACAGCCGATGTGACATTCTGTCCTGTGACAGAGTATGACAGCAAGGCATTCCGGAACTTTAAGGCTCGTGCGGACGAGAGAGGCGGTGGTATTACGGTTCCGGAAGTGGGGGATACATTCACCCTGGGGGAAGCCACCGTCACCGTTGTGGCTGTCAATTCCGTGCCTGATGACACGAACAATACTTCCATAGTGATTCGTATTGTCTACGGAGATACATCCTTCCTGTTCACAGGCGACGCCGAACAGGAAACGGAAGAGAAGATACTCGAATCCGAACAAGACATCGAATCCACCGTCTTAAAGGTCGGGCATCACGGGTCCAGCACCTCCACCTCTCAGGCATTTCTGGATGCCGTGAGCCCTACTTATGCGGTCATATCCTGCGGCAAGGACAACAGCTACGGACACCCGCACAGCGAGACCCTTGCAAAGCTTGCCAGCGCGGGAGTAGAGGTGTTCAGAACGGACGAACTCGGTGATATTTACTGCACTTCTGACGGTTCGGAAGTCACCTTCTCGTATGGGGAGTACCATAAGGACATCGAAACCTCTAGCGCCGAGGTGGAAGAATCGCAGCAACCTGACACGGTAGCTGAGACCTATATCCTGAACACGAATTCTCTCAAGTTCCACCGCCCTGATTGCTCTTCTGCATCTCAGATAAGTGATGCAAACAGGGAGGAGTATACCGGCACAAGAGAAGAACTTATCGAGCAGGGATATACGCCTTGTGGATACTGCAAGCCATAAATATCCAATCAGCATCCAATCCATATAAGCCTATTTGAGTAGTACACGGAATGTCCCGCTCTGGACGACCCGGGTTCAGGAACGCGCCCTGGCCGACTCGGAAACGGCAAACTCCAATAAGGTACTAAAACGATAGCAAGTAAATCAGTCGCCGCCTATGCAAGTAGGTGGTGATTTTTTCTTGCCAAAATGTGCGAACTGAATAGAATAGGTATTGTACGATAGATAACATTCCATATCGAAAGGGTTTTATGCCTTTCGTACATTCACAATTTCGCTTAAAGGGCGGACTTCTCGATTCTGAGAGGTCCGCCCTTTTTGCGTTCAACACAAAAAGGAGCGTAATGACATGTTTGAAATTTGCAATGACAAGACTTATTTTCTGGCCGAAACGACCGCCAAGAACAAAACAATCGAAATCACCCTCGTGAAAGACAGTCACGGTAGTTTTCTGAATGAGCACGAGATTAAGCTTGACCTCTGCCGTGCAGTTCTCGAATTGCAGCGGGGCGGCTATATCGTTACGAAGGTCCGTGCCCTTGACTACGACATCGAGAATGTCGTGGATGTGTTCCATCTGCCGGAGTTTGAGGAGGCTCGCGAGAACCCGATGCCCGATATTGTATCCGGCGTTATCACCTCAAACTTTGATTCCGGTGCATCGTTCAATCTGCCGTGCAAGGTAAACAAGAAAACTCGCGAGGTGTTTGCTGTGGAAGTTCCTGCACAGCCCTGCTACGATGACTCGTTCAGAAACGCAACCGTGAATGTCGATGGCGTTGACCGCAGTCTGCTCAATCTCAACGACATTGTGAGCGAGTATGAGAGCGATGACTACGACAGCGTTCTCGATGCTCTGTATCATGTTCAGGCAAAGAACGATTACTGGGAGAACGACGGCGAATCTCTGACGGACCTCATCCACAAATACCGCTGGTATATCCTGAAAGATGCCCTGATGCAGCGTGGCCGCGATGCCGTCACGGATTTCATCGGGACCGGCATCAGCAGCAGCGAGTTCAGCCGTGTCCTCGATGAGACGGAAATGGTGATGCCGGACGAAACCTTTGAGAAGTTCTGGGAAAAGTACATCTGACCAATACTAATGCGGTGGGGCAAAACACTCCACCGCATTTTTCGCAAAATACGCAAACGAAACCACTATCCAATCATACCAAAAAGGAGAAACACATGAGCATTTCACCGAAAAACGAAGCATCTCAGAACAACACCACCAAACGCCACGACTATATCTCGTGGGACGAGTATTTCATGGGCATTGCGATGCTGTCTGCGATGCGCAGCAAAGACCCGAACAGTCAGGTGGGCGCATGTATCGTGCGCGACAATAAAATCCTGTCTCTGGGGTACAACGGTATGCTGATTGGCTGCGATGACGATATCATGCCTTGGGGCAGGGAAGGAAACGAACTCGAAACCAAGTACATGTATGTCTGCCACTCGGAGTTGAACGCTATCCTCAACGCCGGGAAAGACCTGCACGGGTCTACGATGTATGTCACGCTTTTCCCGTGCAACGAGTGTGCGAAAGCAATCATTCAGAGCGGGATAAAGCGTATCGTGTATCTCGACGACAAGTACCGGGATGCGAACAACAATGTCGCTGCACGACACATGTTCAAGATTGCCGGGGTTGAGACCAGGAAATACGAGCCCAGTGCCCGCAATGTCACCCTGAACTTGTAATCATCACAGCCGGTCTAATGACCGCTACGAAAAATAAGGAGTACAACAATGAAAATCCATCATACTGCGCTTGGCGTATGCGACACCTACGAGGTCGTAACGGAACCGCCCCTCGGCTATATCATTTGGAATATCGGCGATAATGCACCGGAAGGCTATCTCCCGTTCTGCAGACTCAAATTTATGCAGCCGTTTGAGGGCGGACGCGAAATTGACTCGGATACCCTGAAAGCCATGAAGTGTGACGGTGCAAGGGTAATCTTAGCCGCCACCGGACTGGGTGCCGAAACCTCCGCCGAGATGAAGAAGTTCATCAAGAAGCACGAACGCAACCCCCGCAAGAGTTGGGAGTGCGAAAGAATGCGTGCCGCTATCCCGTATCTTGAGAGAATCGGAATGTAATACCATCGAGCCGTCTCCGTCTTGGAGGCGGCTTTTCTTTGTTTATCGTCAGATTCCTGTGTCCGGTAATTTCTCTCTCAATGTTGCATAATCGTGCGAACCGGATACAATAGAAAATATCGAGACGACGCAAAGAGGTGAGAACACTTTGGAACAGCTTGAAATAATCATTCCGGGCGGTCAGAAACTCTCCGTCCGTGATTTTATTGAATGGGAATATAACGGCGGCAAGGCGGATTTTCAGCCGGATGAACACTATCCTCTATGGGGGACTGTTCCTATTGAGGATAAGTTGCGATATATTGCAATCAGTGTGTTTGGTGATTTGGCGAGTTACGGAAAATACAACAACCGAATCGGCGTTACGGACGGTGAGTCGGAGCACTACTTCTACTTCACGGTTCAGGGCAAGGATGAAGATATTCTTCTCGCCTTGAATGTCATGCTGAATGTGATATATACGAGCGCAGAGGGGAAATGCCGCAAGGAAACCGGCACATCTTTCGCGGAACTGCCACTGATGCAGAGATTCGATGCCATCACCCGATACATCGAAGACGAGTTTGAGACCTGCCTTATGATGCTTTCCGACATCCCGTACATGCAGTGGACCTAAATTCGCAAAAAGTTGTTGCACATTCGTGCGAATTGGGTAAAATGAAGACTGTAAGGTGAATCAGTGGGTGAGTTTTTTGCCCGCGTTACGCGAAAAAAGTGAATACTGAATACAAGAAGCAAGTTCTTTCGGGAGCTTGCTTCTTGTATTTTGGGAGGTTTCTATGACGCATAAGAAGTTGCTGGAACGCAATCGAAAAATTACCGATGCACTGCAAAATGGCGCAAAGGTCACGGACCTCGCGCAGGAGCACGGACTCAGCCCGCAAACCGTCTACCATATCGCACAGGCGGAGATGGAGAAGCGGCGGAAAGTGACTTTCACAGAGTGGAAGGATAACCGCAACGACGAGATTCGCAACCAGTATCAGGAAGGCATTTCAGCCGAAGAACTGGCAAAAGCTTTTAACCTTAACCGCGCCACGATTTTTCGTATTCTGAAAGAAGGCGGGGACTCCTACCACCGGCACCTCGACACGAAAATCGAGACCTCTACTTTGCGCCGCATTAAAGATTTCAAGCAGGGGTTTGTGGACTACGCGAAGAAGAACCCCAACACGCCGGTCGAGAACCTTGCTCGGGAATACGGTATCAGTCCCTCTTCCGGATTCAAGTATCTTCATGAGGCCGGTATCTATCGCGGCAAGGGACGCAAAAAGAAGGCAGCAAAGCCTAAGGGGTGAACCAGTATGAGGAAAAGGAAAGCAACCCGCAGCGAAATCATCGAACGAAACGAGAAGATTGTAAAGGACTACGAGAACGGTCTATCGTTTGAGGAACTGTCCGAGAAATACGGGCTTTGCGTCAGGACCTGCTATCGTGCTCTCGATGAAGAACAACAGGCGCAGCGCATTGCGGAAGAACAGGACCATGCCAATCTGGTCGATAAAATCGTGGCGGAGTATCAGAAGAATACAGCTGTCCGTGACATTGCCGAAAAGTACGGTGTTTCCATTGGGTATTGCAGTGCCATTGCTGTTCAGGTCGGAATCAGCAACAAAGAACTCAGTCACCGTCGCATCACCCGCCGTCAGCAAAAACGCAACGATGAAATCTTCGAGAAATACCAAAACGGCATCGACGCCAAAGACCTCGCTAAGGCATACCATTATTCCTTGCCGGGTATTTACAGTATTATTCGGCGCGTCCGTAAGCAGAAATGTAAAAGAGATTGAGTCCTCTGCAGAATGTTGCAGAGGGCTTTTCTTTTTATGAGGGAGGGAAATTAAGTGAACGAGAATGAACGGGCATTGCTTCGGTATGTAGTGGAAGGGGATATTCAGAAATCTCAGCAGCAGGCGAAAATCGTGTTGGAGGGGCTTACTACTGTCAAGGACAAAGCGTTCAAGGAAACCTGTCTGCGAACACTTGCAAGTAAAAGTCCTACACTCATCGAACTGCCGTATAACCTGCAGGGGCTTTTGGTCGCGGAGGATTCGAGCGCTTTCCGAGAAGACCGGTTCCTCATCCGAGACAGCGAGAAGGCGGTCATTGATAAAATGTGCAAGACGCGCCGTGCTGCGCTGCGGTTGCAGGAGATGGGGATTCACTATACGAGTTCTCTTCTGCTCATGGGCGAGCCGGGAACCGGAAAGACTGAGTTGGCGCGATATATCGCTTATACGATGAACCTTCCTTTCGTGTACACAAATTTCTCCGGTATGGTGAATTCCGCTCTGGGCAAAACACAGAAGAATATCGGTATGGTATTCGATTACGCGAGAAAAAGTCCGTGCGTGCTCTGCCTCGATGAGATTGACGCTATCGGGACACGGCGCGGCGGCAAGGACGATGTTGCGGAGATGAACCGTGTGACGATTGCCCTGATGCAGGAACTTGACCGACTCGGCAACGACATCATCCTTATCGGGACCACGAACCGTCCCGATACTCTGGACGATGCTCTGTTCCGGCGTTTCACCTTTGGGCATACGGTAAGACCTCTGTGCCGGGACGATGCGCGTACCCTCGCAAGGCTGTTCTTTGCATCAGTAGGGTATTCGGCATCCGAAACGGAAATTGAATCGCTGCTCAATGACACTTCACAGTATTATACCGCAAGCAAAATCTCGAATCTTTGCATCGACCATATCATCGACTGGGTTGCAAGTCAGGAGGTTACATCATGCATCGGAAAAGTTTGACCGGAGAAGCAAAGCTGAACCGCGATAAGGCAATGCTGAACGATTATGTCGCCGGTATGCACATCGCGGAATTGGCTGAAAAATACGGTATCGGCTGCACGAATGTTAAGAAATCCCTTGAAGTGTTAGAGGGTTTTGATGCTGTGCGCCGCAATGACCGCAAAAGCCCGAATCGGAAACCCAACAATCAGAAACGATTGTCGAAAGCCGACATGGAGCAACGGAATATTGAGATTGCGCAAGACTATAAAAACGGGGCCTGGACCTTTGAAATCGCTGAGAAATACAATCTCTCTGGACAACAGGTCTATCATATCCTGCGCAGAAGCCCTGATTATACCCCGCACAAAGAGAATATCGGGTCAGCTGCACAGTTCAAGAAACGCAAACGCAATGCTGAAATCGTTGCGGATGTCAGGGCAAATCCGTACATGACTGTCGGAGAAATCATGGACAAGTATGGGTTATCGGAATCCACCACCTATCAGGTATTTCGGGAAGCGGGGCATCCGATTTCGGGTGGTCTTGTCCGTTTCGGTCCTGAACCGCCCATGAACATCCCGGAATTCAAGCACAGCCCGAAAGTATTGGGGCTACGGCGTGAAGCCTTGGAAGACACCAAGACTCCGGAGGAAATCGAAGCGCGGAACAACGATATCCTGAAAGACTACAAAGCGGGTATCAAGGTAGAGAATATCGCAGTACGGTACAATGTCACGCCGCGATTCATTGCGAGGCTTATCCAGAAATACCGGGCACATCATCCCCTCTACCGCAAGAACCTGCGCGGCAACGCTAAAATGAAGAAGAAGCTGCCGGAAGAAGTCTGCGAGGGGATTGCGGTAGAATACCAGAACGGGAAAAGCGTCTCCGACATTGCTAAAGACCATAAGATTGCCGTGGGTCAGACCTATAAGATTCTGCACGACTACGAAAAGCTTTCTGAATCGCTGACAGAAGCCGAAACCCGTAAAGCCACGCAAAGCCGTTCTCCTATCACGGATAATGTAAAAGCCCGAAACCGGGAATTTGCGGAATTTGCACGGATGAACACCGGCAAAAATTTGCGTGACCTTGCGGATATATATGGTATCTCCTACAGCACAGCTGTAAATATCGCAAAGTCCGAAAACATCCATAAACGGGCGGGGGTGGTTGTACCGTGAAAGATTTCGAGTGGCGATATCGCAGGCATCGTGGCACGGTAGCAGAGGAATGTCCCCGCGTTGCTGCTATGTGGCATCCAACAGCCAATTCTGTATCACCGGAGGAAGTCACCTGCGGCAGCAATCGCAGAATCGCTCTTATCTGCCCGAAATGCGGATACGGAAAGAACGGCGAATGGCGTCCCTCTATCGCCGGTGCCTGTCGAACGGGCGGCGGATGCCCGGCGTGTTCCGGAAAAGTCCTTGTCGAAGGCGTCAATGATGTAGCTACCGTACATTCCGAAATCGCTGCACAGTGGCATCCGACACTTAATGAGTTCCCGCCCACGCGAGTGACTTCCGGAAGCGCAAAGCATGTATACCTTGTCTGCAAGGATTGCGGGTACGGCGCAAACGGAGAATGGCATCCGATGATTGCTTTTGCCTGCGGTTCCGGGGAAGTACATACCGGATGTCCAGAATGCGCCAGAAACTCACTGAGAAAGGTCATGAGAGTCCACTACGCCAAGACAGCAAGGAAACCTTTAGTATCAGTTGCATGCCCTCAAATCGCCGCTTTGTGGCACCCTGACAATAAATTCGGCCCCGAAATGTATACAACCGGCAGCTGCAAAAATATCCCGCTCGTATGCCCCGCATGCGGGTACGGCAAAGACAAAGTCTGGACTCCTTCGATTGCTGACATTTGCCGGAAAGGCGCAAAGTGCCCGTTTTGCGGAAACATCGTGAGGTAATACCCTTGTACAGACAGAAAAACAAGACTCCCTATAACATGGCGGGTCAGATGAAGGTAGGTCTGATTGGTGAATCTGTCACCATGCACTATCTTGACTACTACTGTGAGACACACAAGGACAGGATTGCGGGATTTTCGGATGTTCGGGACGATAAACGGTATCAGGAAGACGACATCGACTTCGTTGTATACAGGAAGGACGGCTCTTCGTTCACGGTGGAAGCCAAGGCTGATACCTACAAAACCGGGAATGTCTTCCTCGAAACAGCGGTGAATAGTTTCGCTATCGGAGAAGATGACAAGCTGCTGCGGTTTGGAAAATACCAGAAAGCGATAGCCAAGCACTCAAAGGGATGGCTGTACAAGGAAGCTGACTATATCTTTTATTATTTCACAGAGACTAGGCAAATATATGTCTTTGAGCGCATGGCGGCAATGCACTATCTCGATTTCGCTCTGTGCTCGGATACGGTGTTCGTCCACGATGAACGAAGACCTTTCGGAAGGGCTGCGGAAAACAAAGAGCAGCGAAGTAACTACATGCAATACTACGGTACAGGCTTTTGCGTGAACGCGGAACAGATGCGCCGTTCTGATATCATCGACCACCGAATGCATCGCGTCGGCAACAGGAGTCTGCGATTTCCGGAACACATCGAGTCCGGGAAAGTGTTTGAACATTTTGTAAATCATACTTGTATTTGATACACTTTCACGCCAAAATATGGTATACTGCAAGTACAGAAACAGAAAGTACTATATGTTGTGCTTATGCACAACATTTTCCGTTCTAGACACTGTATGTGGCACTTTTGTGTTGACAAAATATGCGAATTGCAGATAATTGGTAATAGGGTAATTTACCTATTTTTCGGGAGAGTTACTTCTTCCGAATATGCTTCTGTAGCTCAGATGGCAGAGCAGCTGTTTTGTAAGCAGCAGGTTGCAGGTTCGAATCCTGTCGGAAGCTGATGCCGGGAAGATGACCTCCACGCGGTCGGCATCGGGCAACAGGCTTAACCTCCCTTAGCTTGGCAAACATCTTCGCAGATAACATAAAACTCTTAGAAGATACCAGATATGCTCCGAAACAACATCATAGTTTTACACACACTTACATACACATCTGCTTGCAGCTGGTTGTAGAGCGGCAGCAAGCATCGTATCTGGCATCCCATAAGAGTTGCCGCTCATAAAGACAGCCTCCTCGCGGCGAGCGGCGGTAACACGGGTATTGCGCTCCCCGTGGCAAATGTCTTTTCTCTTGGGTCGTTAGCTCAGTCGGCAGAGCATCGGACTGTTAATCCGAGCGTCGCTGGTTCGAACCCAGTACGACCCGCCACGCGGAGTATAGCAAAGGTAGCTTACCAGCCCCATACGCTGGCGGTTGCAGGTTCAAGTCCTGTCTCCGCACCCATCGTCCATGCCATGACGTTAAACCGGCTATTCATGTCAATCGGTCGGACGTAAAATGACCGAAATATTCTGGTATCGAATACGAAGGTTGCAATGCACCATGGTTAATTCGCCCGCAGCGCACGGGAAAAGGTGGTTCAACTCCACCTGCCAGAGCCATGACCTGTTGGAAGCGATTCTAGCAGGTCAAATAAAACAGGGAGGGCACTTCGATGCAGTAATTACCGCGTCCGAATGTCAAAATCAAGGAAAGGGTCACACCGATGTACTGATTTGCCTGATGGCGGGCAGCTCCCGCCTTAAAACACCATAATAGGTAGTGCCTATCTGAGTGCGTCCATACCTCGGCGCACTCAGCCACCCGATGGGACAGCCTCCACGCGGCGGGTGGTGGACAGCGACTATGCTTGTCACTGACGAATGTCCTTTCAGGAACCGCATTGCATTCCCTGTGCAAACGGTATCCTAAACGGTCAGGAAGCCGTGTGGGCGAGTGCTTCCTCTTGTGCTTCGGCGCAGAAACAACAAATCTCGTCCCGCTAAGCATGCATCGTACGAGCATCCCCGTTAAGCCGGGGCGCAGCCAGACGCGACATAGCCGAAAAAGGCGAGACTGCTGCGCGGCATCTGGTAAGTTTGCCGCAGTCTTACACAGCCCATAGCATTCCGTTGACCCGAATTGACAGGGAAGTAACGGCAGGGCTTGAATTGAAGTTGACCAGTGTTCAAAATGCTTTTCCGGATTCTTTCGTATCGTCCACGCAGAGATTCGCGGAATCGCTAAGAGGCACAAAGATGATGTTTCGGGGATGACGACCTACTAAACGGACATCATGGCGGGGCTAAGAGAGGGTTCACCCGCTTTTTCTCATGCAGGCATCGTATAGGGGTTAATACACCAGCCTTCCAAGCTGGTCACGCGGGTTCGAATCCCGCTGCCCGCTCCACCGTCGCCGTCACCGTACGCCACGACATTAAATTTGGCGAGCATGGTCCACTTGTGGTCCGCTGTCGAATGCCCACGGACAGCCCAAAAAAGAATCGGCAAACAGGTGCTGCACCTGAATGTATCCGAAAGTCTCGGCATCAGTCGCGAATGGTGCTGAAAAACATCGGAGAGGATACAGCGCAGAATCCTCCGGGGTTGCTACCGGATGGTGCTGGACGCGAGGTTGGCTTCCTCGCTGAGGGGTGATAACCAGCATAAAACACCCTACCGTGCTTGGTTAGCTCAGTTGGTAGAGCAGCGCATTCGTAACGCGCAGGTCGGCAGTTCGAGTCTGCCATCAAGCTCCACGGTCCGATTGGGTGACGCGCTCTTTGAGAAACCGCCCAAGAAGCTGTCAGCGGGGGCATGCACTTGCTGACGGTTGGCTAAGTCCTTACGGAAGTCGTCGTAGCCGGAACCGAACACGAATGGGCAACGTAAAGCCCCGCACGGCAGAGCGTTATCTGCTATAGCGCATGACAACTCTAAGTAGGAAGGAGATGATTCCGATGGAGCAGGCAATTATCAATGTCGAAGGCACATCAACGATTGAAACCGCAGCGGCGGCTAAGAAGCTGATTGAGACCTTCGGAAGTCAGAACATCCGTGCTCTCTCGGTCAAGCGCATGAACGAGAATAGTAACGAAGTCGTTGTTGAACTCGATTTTGTACCGGGTCTGGCACCGCATCTGCACGGCTTCGCTTTGCAGGTCAATGGCTTAACTGCGGGTTACGACGGCACCGGTCCCTCGAACCTGTACGAAGTTCTGCAGGCAGCTGGCGTCGATGAGCGCCTTTTGACACGTGAGGATATCACGCAGAAGAGCGACAAGACCATTCCGCTGCATCTGGAGCGCGAGGCCAAACAGTACGGCGAACTTCATTACGCGTAATTACTGGCGGGTCTTTCCCGCCATCATGGGGGCATAGCTCAGTTGGGAGAGCACCTGCTTTGCAAGCAGGGGGTCGAGGGTTCGAATCCCTTTGCTTCCACCACCAGACACATCTCCATCTTGGAAATCGTCTCTGGGCGTGCATTGTACTGTTACACAAGCGCAGTACGGTCATTTATTTGGTGCGGTACTCCTTAACTACACCACGAAGACGATAATCCTGCCCGCACCGCCCCCACCTGAGGGTCATTTACACAGGGTTACGTCAAGCCGAAAACATCATGCCGAGTGGCGAAAACGGCTGCGGCATGGGCGAGACAAATTCGTCTCGTCAGCCATCTTTTGAGAGCGACCTCCACGCGGTAGATGGCGGGCAACGCAGATTTCTGCGGCTAACACTCTCTGATTCTTGGATAGGTGTCCGAGTGGTTTATGGAACTGGTCTTGAAAACCAGAGATGCATCCGCGTCCGTGGGTTCGAATCCTACCCTATCCGCCATCAGCAGTCGGATACACTCTGTACCCGGCTGCTTTTTACATATTTGCGCTTCTTTTCATCGTACCAGAATCGTTTTTTCTCCGATAGGAGCCTCTCGGATTCTGTTGCGATTTGTGAACATTACGTTAATCATGGTTGTACTCAGTATACTTTCAAGGAAAAATGTGGTATAATGCATATAGAGCGACAGGGAAAACGAAATATCAGAAGTCCTCCGCTCTTAACATCGTTTCGTTGATGTGGGGACTCACCCCACACAGTAAAAAGGAGAAGTAAAATCATGCGCAAAAAGTCTATGATGAAGAATGTGCTTGCAGTTGCCATGGCTGCTACAGTCGCAATCTCTGTTACCGGATGTAAGGGCAAGAAGAATCAGGATGCTGCCTCTTCTGCTCCTTCCACCAGCCTGAGCGATTCCGCAAGCACCGCACAGTCCGAAACCCCCGACACTGCCGAGAAGGAAGATACCAGCGCGGCGGCGTCCGAGAGCAAGGCTGAGAGTGAAGCCGAGAACAAGACCGCTGAGTCTGAGGCCGCTTCCGACAAGGCTGAGAAGCCCGCCGCCAGCCAGAACACGAACCCCGACAATGTTTCTACTAAGGACGGTCCCGCCAAGGCTCCCGTCTACAACACCCATAAAACCACCACCGGCACCAAGACTCCTGCCCAGAAGCCTGCTGCTGTGACTCCCGCTGCCGCTCCTGCCGCGAAGAAGTCTCAGCCCGTCTACACCTTCACCGTACGCCATCATGACGCCACCTGCACCACGCAGGGCTATGATGAGCATATCTGCAACGAGTGGGGCGGTATGAACTACAACGACAACTATGTTGCCGCCAAGGGTCATAGCTGGGATAACGGCACCGTGACGAAAGCTGCCACCTACACCGAGACCGGCATCAAGACCTTCAAATGCAAGGATTGCGGTGAGACCCGTGCTGAGGAGATTCCTTCTCTGGACAAGACCTACCACATCCTGCAGGTCGTTGCTCCTACCTGCACTTCCGAAGGCTATACCATCTATGAGTGCAATGAGGTTCCGGGTCTTACTTACAAGGGCAATTTCACCGACAAGACCCCGCACACCTATGATGAGGGTGTCGTGACCAAGGAAGCGACCATCTACGAGAAGGGCGTCAAGACCTTTACCTGCTCTGCTTGCGGTGATACCTATACCGAGGATATCCCGATGGTGGAGAAGACTTGGCACAAGGGTGATACGGTTGCTCCCACCTGCACTGAGCAGGGCTACACCGTCTACATCTGCGACCAGGACGCTACGCTGACCGAGAACCGCGATTTCGTGGACGCTCTGGACCATGATTGGGGCGAGGGTGTCGTCACCAAGGCTGCTACCTGCACTGAGGATGGCGAGAAGACCTTTACCTGCTCTCGTGACGGCGCGACCAAGACTGAGGTCATCCCGGCTGTGGGTCACAAGTGGGATGATGGTACTGTCACCACGCCTGCTACCTGTGAGGCTTCCGGTGTGAAGACCTACAAGTGCCTGAACGATGGCTGCACCGAGACTAAGACCGAGGAGATTGCCGCGCTGGGTCATAACTACGATGACGGCGTTGTCACCAAGGCTGCTACCTGCACCGAGGATGGCGTCAAGACCTTCACTTGCCAGAACGACAAGAGCCATACCTACACCGAGGTCATCCCCGCAACCGGTCACGATTACGACGACGGCGTTGTGACCACCAAGCCCACCTACACCGAGAACGGTGTCAAGACCTTCACCTGCCACAACTGTGGTGATACCTACACTGAGAGCATTCCGGCTCTGGGTTACACCTACAACGAGACCGTGGTCGCTCCTACCTGCACTGAGGACGGCTATACCATGCACGAGTGCGTGGAAGATGCCACCAAGTCCTTCAAGGACAACATCGTCCCTGCGCTGGGTCATGAGTACAAGGAAGTCACTACTCCCGCCACCTGCAAGGACGCTGGCAGCGTAGATAAGGTCTGTGAACGCTGCAACGATAAGCAGCATGTCCGCGATATCCCCGTCAATGAGGAGCATCAGTGGGACGATGGCGTTATCACCAAGGAGCCTACTGCCACCGAGCCGGGCATCAAGACCTATACCTGCACCGTCTGCAACAAGACCAAGACCGAGAGCATTGCCAAGGTCCATGTCCACGATTACACGCGCCTTGGCGAAATCGTCGAAGGACCCTATTGCGAGACTGAAGGCAAGCGTTGGATGTACTGCAGCTACGAGGGGTGCAACGAAAGAGTGTTGAAGCCTGTGCCCGCTATCGGCTACCATGATTGGGACACCGAGCACACCGAATGCCTGAAAAAGGCTACCTGCACCGAAAAGGGCACCATGCTGACGCACTGCAAGCGCGATGCTTCCCATACCATGACCTACTCCTATGGTGGTACTGGTCATATCTGGGATGAGGGTGTCATCACTACCCAGCCCACTCATGATGAGTACGGCGTCAAGACCCTGCATTGCAAGAACTGCGATGCGACCATGACCGAAAAGGTCCTGCCCACCAAGTACACCTTCACCGTTACCGTTGTCCCGCCGACTTGCACCGAGGACGGCTACACGATGCACAAGTGCAATGAGGATGACAGCTTCTCTTACAAGGACAACATTGTACACTCCACCGGTCACCATGCCGGGATGCGTGTCATTGAGCCTACCTGCAAGGAAGAGGGTCGCACCGAAATCTACTGCACCGTCTGCGGTGAAGTGAGCACCGTTCTCTCTACCACGCCCAAGAAAGACCATACTTGGGATAACGGTGTCGTTACCACCGAGCCTACCACTGAGCATGAGGGTGTCAAGACCTACACTTGCACTGGCTGCGGCGAGACCAAGACTGAGTCCATCGCTCGTCTGCCCGCAAGTGCCAAGGTGGCTGCAAACCCTATCGTAGCCGGGGCTGAGCCTGTTGTCGAGGTTCCGGCGCAGGAAATGAGCGCCGAGAGCATCAACGCCGAGACCTATGTCGCAGAGACTCCGGTTGAGTCTGCTGTACCTGCTGAAACTCCTGCCGAGCCTGTTGCTCCTGTTGAGCCCACTGTACCTGCTGAGACTCCTGCCGAGCCTGCCGCTCCTGTTGAGTCTGCTGAGACCGAGAAGTCTGCCGAGACTTCCGAGGACAGCACCGACACCAAGCAGGAAGATGCCGACATGCCTAAGGAGACCGAGGCTGAGGTCGTAATCGTTGAGGGCGCTGCGGAGTAAATCTCCCGTTTCCAACACTACAACATAGGTCCTCAAAGACCTGAATCTATCGAGGCTTGCCGGGAAACTGGCAAGCCTTTTTTATTGCCTGGCAGACCCGCATGGTGCTGCTTACAAACCAAAGAAAGGTGATACGAATGATTGATTATATTGAAAAAGCAAAGGCATTCTCCATGATGGCGCACAAGGGCCAAACCGACAAGGCAGGGGAAGACTACTTCACGGCGCATGTGGCCGTTGTCGCAGACGGCGTTGAACCTGACCAGCTGGTGAAAACTGCCGCCTACCTGCACGACACGGTAGAAGATACCGGCACCACGATAGATACCATCAGAGCGGAATTCCCTCAGGAAGTGGCTGAGGCGGTCTCTGTACTAACTCGGAAAAAAGATATGACCTACGCAGAGTATATCTGGCGTGTTAAGCAAAACGACATTGCCGTCAAGGTAAAACGCGCAGACCTCGTCAGCAATATGGACCTTAACCGAATCCCGTATCCTCTTACGAGCAAAGACCTTGCGCGAGAAGCCAAGTATCTCCGTGCCTACAAGATGCTTGATGGCAGAAAGACAGTCTCTGCCGTAAACCCCTATGCTCTGTATGACTATCTCATTACCTGCGGATGGGAGAGTGACCCTTCTGAGAACCAGACATCCGAATCTCCCGTTCTGAAAGCACCTTCCGGCTCCTACAAGGTGCTGGTTCCCCTTGATATGCTGCGTACAGACTACGAGCAGCGCCTCAGAGATGCTCTGGAAACGCTTTGCGTCTTCGAGACGGCACCGATGTGCGATATTCTCGGAACGCTCTTATACTGGACGCCAGCACCCGCAGAGAGCAAGCCCTGAGCCAAGAAAACGCCATTTTAGAAACTTGCAAAGACTCGCGTTTGTGTTGCTGTTGCTTTTGGCTGTTTTCTGACGAGGCAGATTCAGCGCTGATTCGCGCCAGACGAATACGACAAGCAAGCGCACAAAATGCGACTCGCTCAGATGTTAATTGTTTGTGAATCATACTTGTACTCGCTACAAATCCGCGTCCAAATATGGTATAATACAAGTATAAAAACAGCGATAAAATGTGATATTCGCTGCAAAATCAAGCCATGCAACTGTCGTCTGCTTTTGCGGATGACATACTATGCTCCAGTGGCGAAATTGGCATACGCGGCAGATTCAAACTCTGTTTTCTCCGGGTTCAACTCCCGGCTGGAGTACCATTTTTGAAATTAACTCAGGGGGGTGATTTCGTGAATAATATAAGCGCTGTGGCCATCGGAATGCTCATCGCCGCGCATCGTGAAGGTGACGAGGAAAAATTCAGGGCTTATGTCGAGCTCATTGCCGAAACCTATGAGCAACAGGGAAATGACCATGCCGCTAACATCATCCGCAGCTACTATACGGGTGATTATGGCGAGCAGGGGAAGGCCGTTCTGGATGAAACAACAGAACAGACTACATACTACGAGACAGGCTGGTATGAGCCTGATGTTTTGGGGTCCGGTGGCTCCTATTACGGAGTTACAAAGGCAACTTCCGAGGAAGAAGCATTGCAGCGGCTGCTGAAACACTCTGCCGACTATGCACAGCGAATCACCTTATACAAAAAAGACGGCAAAATCGTAAAGCGGGAAATTTCTGAGTATGACCAATGGGAAAAGAAGTGGAGGACAGCCGAATGAAGTGGAATGTATTTTCTCTTGAAACAGTTAAAACAGCATTGGAACCAAAGTTTGTGCTGGAAAAGATTCGTTATGTGACGGACGACGAAGAGTACGGCGAGGGCAAGTCTACGCGCTTTGTTTTCCGCAACGTGGAAGAAATGCCGGAAATCGACCACATTGAACGGACCATCTCCACATTCATTCGGGACACCTATGTTCACTTCAAAGACAAAAACATCAAGTCGATGCGCCTTTGGCAGGATAATCTCAACGAAAGCGAAGACCATATCCGCTATTCCACAAACCATCTTGTTTCACCGCCGCTGGAACTCATTGGCAAAACATACATTTCTGACGAAAGCTACACACACAAGTGGCTGGTAACTCAAGGAGGGACTGAACTTCTTGAGAGAGCGTCCGTCACCATTGATGTTGATGTGATTTACGCCTATGACAATGTCGATAAAGTCGAGGAGAGTTCAGAGAACGGCGAGGTACATGGTGTTCTCATCAACAGTACAATGTATCTGCGTGAATCGGAAATCAAACAGGTTGCTCAGCTTATCAAAGATGAAAAGCTCCGTAATCGCGTATTGACGCTGATGCGCTCTCATCGCCGCATTGTGTCGGCTCCCGAAAAAGAGAATCGCAATATTCGGGAAGTTGCTTCTGCGCAGATGCTGAGTCAGGAGTAATCGATGAAGCATAGAATTTCAGAAGTCGGCGCTCGGATGCTCAAATATCAAGAGCAACTTGCCCGAGATTATGGATACAAGCCTATCCCGCGCACCTTTTTCTGCGATGTGCGAGCCGAGTTTCAAAAGGCATTGCCGAAATGGTGCAATGTGTCCGGTGACACGATTTCGCTCGAAACCGCTGATGGCACAGTCATTGCCAACGGGTACAACCGTATTGTGATTGGTGACTATGGTGCATTTGTTGAGTTTTCCCGCGTCCAAGCCTGTATGCGCCGCCTCAAAATCAAAGAAGGGCAAATGTATCGCGCAAAAGACCCTCGCTATGCTGAGCATGTCAAATATCTCTGGCTTACGGCAGATGATGGTTCGAATGTGAAGGTGTACGACCAGAAGCGTCCGGTAGAATATGCTGACTACATGCCGGGGATGCTGTATGTTAGTGTGTATGAGGTTTTCCCGACCAAAACCACCAAATAAGAGAGGCTCTTATGAAAAGCATGCAGCCGAAAATTGGAGACACTCTCTGGGGCGTCTGGGAACATCGGTACTACAACGAAAAGCGGCTCGTTGAACTGGAATATGTTGTATACCCTGTCAAGATTACCAGATTCTTTAAGGGAAAATATGTCGATGCGCATTGCGTCGGTGTGGATGTGGATGGTCACACTGCTGTTCATTGGGTTGCAGTAAAAAGCATCGGCAAATCTGTGTTTTCCAACGCAGTTGACGCTGCCAAGTTTGCCGCAGAAATGTCGGATTATTATGATAAGCACTACTCCTTTGGCGGCAAGCAAATCAAAAGAACACAGTGGGAACATTTTCTTGAGAAGGACTAGGCATGGGCAAGCACAAGAATAAAAAGCGCACACCGATAGGTTCACTTCCTCGAATCCTCGCGTCTTTGGCGCAGATAAACCCAAAAAATCTCAACCATAAGTTGGTTCCGGCATGAAGAAGTAAAACAGGAGCGGATATGAGTTTACACGGAGAGCCCTTGTTTGAGGGACTGAATTTCAAAGAATTGTTTGGAAAAGAACTTATTGTCGATAAAGTGTTTTGGAGTTATGACGGCATTTCGCTGCTCTGCGTATGCAAGGATGAGGACGAAAAATTGTATTTCTGCAACTGCACAGAAGTGCGAAGCGAAGAACGCTGGGTCCTGTATCCGGCGTCGAAGCAGCAAATCGAACAAATCGTCAGCAAAAGCAAGACCCCGGCCGAAGTATTCCGGGATAGCCGTGTAGTGTATATGTATACCATCGGCTTGGATACAGACCAAGGAACATTGAGGGAACTGACTGCCGATGAATTGCCGGATGCGGACAGGCTTCCGGACGGAGAGTATGTGTGATGAGCAAGCACGAACTCGGCGCAGACCGCGTTTTCCACGAAGGTGCTGGTTACTGCGAATAAACATCAACCACAAGTTGATTGACCAGAACCACAAAAGTGGTATAATGTAAACAGAACGAAACGAAAGGAGACAACCGAAGATGCTGTGCAAGACTGTTAATGCTATGTCGTTTGCTGAGTATAGTTATGAATCTGAATTCGAGTCCTACGAATCCAGCTTTGTTTCCTATACCCATCGACAGGCAAAAACAGACCTCGAACGGCTGCGGTGCGTCTTCTGACGGCATTTGCATTCCGAACGCTGCTTGTCGATTCATTTCGGCAGGCAGCGTTTTTTTGTTGCCTGCAATACAGAAAGGCAGCAAAAGAAAATGAACGTTCCAACAATCGATATCCAGCAAACAGGTGCCAATATCAAGGCACTGCGAAAAGCGGCAGGCATCAAGGTAAAGGATGTGGCGGATACGCTCGGTGTCTCCACACAGGCGGTAGCCAAATGGCAGGCAGGCACTGCACTTCCTACCATCGACAATCTTGTGATTCTCGCCGCGATGCTCGATACGAAAATCGATGACATCCTCGTCATCGCATAACCCACTCGCCGCAGGATTGCGGCTATATATGGCCCGTTCGACGAATTGGTTAAGTCATCTCCCTTTCACGGAGAAGGTTGGGGATTCGAATTCCCCACGGGTCCCCATCTGCTTCTGTAGCTCAGTTGGTAGAGCAGTAGGTTGAAGCCCTATGTGTCGCTGGTTCGATTCCAGCCGGGAGCACCATATGTGTCGGTAAGCAAGAGGTTAAAGCAAGCGGTCTGTAAAACCGTTCCGTTACGGTTCGTAGGTTCGAATCCTACCCGGCGCACCATATGTGTCGGTATGCAAGTGGTCAAAGCAAACGGTCTGTAAAACCGCTCCGTTTCGGTTCGTAGGTCCGAATCCTACCCGGCACACCATAAGGCCCCTTCGACAAGTTGGTCCAAGTCGCCAGCCTCTCAAGCTGGAGTCGGCAGTTCGAGTCTGCCAGGGGTCACCAACGCACCCTGCATAGGGTGTTTACATGCAGAGGTCGCCTAACGGTATGGCAACTGGTTGCTACCCAGTCACGAGGCAAACCAACACTTACTATCAATTTAACCATAATTGTAGCAGGTACTAAATCACTCCTCGCTTGCGAGTTCAAATCTCGCTCTCTGCGCCATATGCTCATGTGGCCGAGCGGCCGATGGCAGCGGTCCAGAAAACCGCCGGTGAGAAATCGCCCGAAGGTTCGAATCCTTCCATGAGCGCCACTGCCTCTAAAATCTTCGATTTCAGTCGAGGAATATAGGGGCACTTTTTTGTTTGTATCTTATTTGTTACGAATCAGCGTTCATGGTTGTACTGAATACACATTTGTGGTATAATGCTAATAAAGTAACGGAGGTGCGCCATGATTTTCGAAATGACCGAAAAGCAGTATCAGCTGTTTTTGCATATCATGCAGGTGATGCAGACATTCTACGGCAATGATTTTTCTTCCATCTGCAAAGAAGTGGGTGACGCCTACGGTGTGCATGACGCGGATATTGAAAAGGCATATACGATGTTCACGGATTTCAAGGTCACCGCTCCCGTACCTTTCATGCAAAACGCAGCAAAGGAGATTTATCACACTGCGCTCGCGGCAGTGGATATCGGGGCAGGGAACAAGGAGACCCCGTATACTAAGCGCATCGACATGAACGAAAGTGCTTGGGTAAAAGCTGCTGCCATCCTCGATGCGTATTCCAGAATCCTAATGGGACAGTTCAGCATCATCTATGAGGTTCTCGATATAGCTGATACCGACAACAAACCGCAGTTGCAGGCGTATCATAACGCTCGTTGGGGCGGCATCGGCATAGCGGAAGCCCGTGACCTTCTGATTCCACAGCTGAGAAAACTCAGGGTTGGCTGGAATGGTAATTTCGGCATCTCAAACGCAGGGCTTGCCTACAACAGCAAACTTGCCTATGAGATGCTCAAAGCAATCCTGTATGCGTGCAGGCAAGGGGACGGCACCGTTCTGAAAGTAACAGACGAGCCGCTGATGTTTGCACCCGGCAAATCAAATATTCATGCGTTGTAAAGCATTTTTTAAAGAAGGAGATTTGATGAAAGCAAACTACAAAGTCGTAAACAACCGTCAGGCGCAGTTGAAAAAGGTCATTCAGAATTTTGAGCCTACGGGTGTGTGCGCGTTCCTCATGTTTCGCTACTATGTTATGCAACTGATGGCCGAATCGGAAGCTGCAGGTGGGCTGAATGTACCGCTTAGCGATTCCGCTGAACTGCGAGTGAGTGACAATGTCGATGGGTTCTTCTCCAGTGCGAAGGATGAGGCTGTTTCGAATTATCTTGACCCTGACGACGAATCTAAGGATGTCACCATCCATTTCGATGGCACTCCGGAAGAATTCTCCAAGGAACTTGAATCGTACATTCTCGTGGCTATGGTTAGCAACTTTGAGCACGCATTCCTCGATTTTTCGGATGTCACCGGTATCAGCCGTGGGCACTTCGAGTTGGCTGTCGCAAAATTTATGTCCGAATACGAACAGACAGAAGGAAAGGTCAACAACTTTTGTGACTACGAATATGAGGAGTGATGAGTTGTGACGGTTCTCAAAAATGCACTCGCGGTAAATGACGGCAAAGCGGTCGTCATTTCGATAAAACGCGAATGGCTTGCTAAAATCATGTCGGGTGAAAAGACGCTCGAAGTCCGCAAATCTCGGCCTTGGGAAATCTCGTTTCCATTCGCTGTATTCTGCTATGAGACAAAGGCAAACGGCGGTGCAGGGGAAATCATCGGGGCCTTTACCTGCGAGGACATCGACCAGCTGAACTGCCTGACAGGATTGTCTCCTTACTATGCAGACGGCGAAAAGCTGTCCGGTATGGCGGATAAGTTTATTCGGGAAAGCTGTATCGATATAGCCGCGCTGTTCGAGTATGGCAACAAAACCGGCATGCTGTATGGCTGGAACATCTCAAACGTCCGTAAACTCTCTTTGCCCATGCATCAGCTGCACCTGAAACGCGCCCCGCAATCGTGGCAGTACATCAACCTGAACGCAGACGATATCGAAAGCGTAGCTGCCGCCAGCGAGTGAGCAGGAAGCGTAGCTGCGAAGAAATTGGCGAAGGCGAAAGCGTAGCTGCATCTTAAAATCCCCCTTGCACAGTTGTGCGAATCGAATAGAATAGTAAGTGCATGATAGATACCATCTTCTGATTCCCCATACCGGTAGATTCACAATCTGTTATGTGCTTAGAGCAGACTCTCGAAATGAGGGTCTGCTTTTTTGTTTCCATTTTCAGAAAAGGAGGTAAACCTTGAATACCAGAACATTTACGAAATTTGCAAAAGCAGCCGAAAACTGCCGCTACAAGAACGATTTTCAGTTTGATTTGGTGCAGTGCGAGAAAGCGTATCAAATGGGCGGCGAGATGCGGATTGAAGCCGAATGCTGGCTGAATCTCTTTGAGAGCCTTGGAGAAGACGACATCAAATCCTATGTCAAGTCGGTCTATAGGCCAGGAGACCTTGACCCGTTTCGCAAGAAACTGCCGAAGGAGTAAGTCCCATAATGCAGATACTATTTCATCTCATGGCGAATACCGGATGCTTGCCGGACAAGGTCGTTCCGCAAATCCCTACGAATCGGATGAAGGGGGAGGACCAGGAAACACCGAGAATCTGTACCGGACACACACTCGATGACTGCCTGACCGGCATCGGTATCCCGCATTTCATATCGAGTTTCCTGCTATCGGAAATTCGGCAGGGGAGAAGCGCGAAACACGCCGCCGAGACAATGCTCCTGCCGTTTGTCGGAAGGGTCTACTGTGTCGAGGATAACAACCCAGCACTGATACTGGACGATAAGACAAAGTATTTCGTGGCGGATTCCGTTGTTACGCACGAATGCTGGCTGACGGAGTACATCGACCCCATCAAAACGGAAAAGCTATGGCTCGTGGACGGAGAAGTTCAGTTCATACCGTTTTCGCATAACGGCAAACAGTACGAATACCCTGTCGTTCTCGATTCTCAGTGGTCTTCGATTCCGATGCAGCCCGCTCCTGAATTCCGAAAATGCCTTCTTGACATCACCAAGAAATGGCTTGAGGAAGAATAAGATGCGAGAAATGTGCCGTGAATAACAACACTGAAATGCAAAAATCGCACACAAAACCATGGCGGAGTCTTTTTCGGAAGACTTCGCCTTTTTTTGTTTTTCTCTTGCGTATCCTTGCGAACGGCATAGAATTGGTATTGTACGATAGATAACATTCTACACAGCCGAATCTTTCGTGCGTACATCATTCACAATTCTGTTTTCAAATTAGGCAGACTTACCATTCGTGGTAGGTCTGCCTTTTTTGTTTTCAGAAATCCGTATCCATCTTTTTGAACGCGACTGCAAGGAGGTCCGCTATGTTTAATCGCAATCCCAAGAAAAACACCCGCTTCGCCATCTATGCCGGTAACCCAGGTTTTTCCGGCATGGTTATCTGCTCCGATTTTATCGGGTATGTCAAAGCCCCGTCGCTCAGCGATGCCTATGATGCAGCGTATCGGTATCTTGCCAACAGCGGATATACCGCCATCGTAGTCCGTGAAGCATGAAGTTTTTCCGACAACCGAACATCAATCACATCCCGCCGAACAGCTATTGTCGGCGGGAACTTTTATTCAAAGGAGTAATCACAAATGAAAATGAACGACAAACAGAAATTCTATGCCGGGACCACCGCTTTCATGCTCAGCGTTATCACCATCATAGGCTGCTTAGCCTGCTTTTTCTCGACGCCTGCGTATGCTGCGCCGGTAAAGCCAGCTGATGATTCTGATATCGAGTATGTCACGCCGTTGGAGATTCATTTTCGGGAACTCAACGCTCAGCCGCCTTTCGCGCCGGTACTGCCTATACCTGAGCAGGAGGTGACCGAGACAGAGCCCGAATCTGAGCCTTCTGTCGAGACGGCAGAAACTGCACAGGAACCGACAGAAGAACCTGTGACGGACACGATGCCTCCGAACCTTTCTGACAATGAGTACGCCATCTATACAGCGTTGCGGGATGCAGGTCTTTCTAAGGCCGGCACTGCAGCTGTGATGGGGTGCATGGCAATGGAGAGCGGGCTTCGTGTTACTGCCGAGAATCCGAACGACGGAGGCTATGGGCTTCTGCAATGGACACACGGCCGTAAGACGAATCTCTTGAACTGGTGCTATGCATCGGGTTTGGATGCAAGTTCCGTGTCCGGTCAGGTCCAATTCTTTGTCCATGAGCTCAATGCCACATACAGTCAGGCAGCGGGGTACTCGTATCCGGTATACGAGACACTCACCACGAGCGACAGTGTAGAAGATTGTCTTGCGATGTTCTTCTCGCACATGGAAGCCGGGGTGAATGTCACTATCTCGTCCAGCAAGGTCTATTGCGGGAACCTGACCACCTTACAACTCTACAACAAGCGGCTGAACGCTGCTTACAAGTATTTCTAAAGAAATGAGGGAATCTACCATGACTAACACTGCGTATAAGACTCGAAAACTACTGTCTATGCTCTCCTGTGCCGAGAAGGAGAACGACGGTCTGATGCTGACGCATAACCTGCAAAACATGCAGCGCAACGGCAAGCAGACGGGCTGCTACGGACACATCATGAATATCTTGAACGGAAAATGCGTGTATGTGACCACAGAACGGTCTTGCTATCAGCCGATTGCCGACAAGAATATGGTTCGCTATGCCGCCGATATGAAGGATTACTCCTCTGTATCGCTCGGTGCCAGGGGCCGCAACCAGTTCGTGACCAATGATGAGTTGGTCGGAAAAATCGTTGATATGCTTCGATAACAAGAGCAAAAAAAGGAGTATTACCATGAACAGAATCATCTATACCATCTTCAAAACCTTAGCTGTCCTGTTTGTTCTCTTCATCTTCCTGAGCATCAGTGCTTTGGCACAGTCCTTCACGCTGCACAATATCGCGCTGCTCGTGGTCAGTGTCATTTGCCTGAACAAATGCTGCGGGATGATGCTTGCGGCAAAAGCTGAAAGAAAGTGAGGAAAAATCATGAATACCAATATTCGCTGGCTCGCCGCTTATACTGCGGACATCTTTGACGATTATCTCGCCGAGATAAAACTTCCTATCGTTTGCAGTGATGCAAGCGAGGAAGAAGACCGGCATAGCAACGAAAACAGTGCGATGCTGTATGGCATGGAATACTGGAATCTCGTGGAAGATATCGAAGCCTATCTTCGTGCCTCTGCCGAGAAACCGGTCAATCCGAATGAAATTCTTGCCATGTTCGACACGCTTCTCACGGATAAGGGCCACAGTGACTCGATTCCGAGCGGAGAGAAGCGCGATGAAATCATTGCAAGAATCGATAAACTCCTGAAACCAGCGGAGGTAACGAGATGACTCTTACACGAAAAGGCTGGAATAGCCTGAAACCCATCACAGCCCCTGACCAGATGCCCGCACCCATCCACTGGAATCCGATGAGCGATGACTGGAAGCGGTGGATTGACAGCCATCAGGTATATAACGGCGAATCGAGATTTTCCAAGGAGATGCTCGATGCCATGAAAGCATTGCATGACAAGATTCTCAGCTTCGGCGGAGATGAGGTCTGCATGACTGCATACGACGAAGACGCAGTAAAAGCACTCAGTCGGGGGCAGTTCTTCTATGGCAGCAGCTATATGCGCAAGGGTCAGCCCAGTCAATGTCACGCGAATTCCGCTTATCTTTGGGATGCAAACCGTGGTCACTGCTCTATTGCGACCGGGTACGCTCTTTCCGAGGACGGGCTTTGGCGTTGTCATTCCTGGGTCGTACAGCCCCGGAGCCGCACAATGCGTATCTGGGAAACGACCGTTAAGCGTGTGGCATATTTCGGATTCGTGATGAACGATACCGAATGCCAGGAGTTTTTGGACAACAACGCCTGACAGCGAAGGGGTTATTTGTGTGAACGAATCTAACAATATCCAGAAGTTATCTGAATACGGCATGATTGCTCCGGACGGAACATGGTATCCCTGCGAGTTCGGAGAGCATGCGGCTCTTGCGGGGCGCATCATCATGCAAAACAGAATACGCCTGAACCTCTCTGATAAGGAAGTCTTAGACATGGCCTATGATTGGAGCGGGAAGGGTCTTGATTACCTGTACCGGCGCGGTTGGATTGCGGTTCGTAATCCGTCTTTGGGAAAAACATTTCTCGATATGGACACTACCAAAACCGCCACGCAGGCACAGATGAACACCGTTTTCGATTACATCCACAAATATGAACGCTATGACATGGATATTTCCAAGCTCACAGCGTTCTAAAAGGGGAATTGAAATGAATAATACTATGATTCCGATTTTACCGGAACTGAAATCTGCGATGAAGCAGGTCACAAAACAATATCAGTCGGACTTTGACCTCGACACAAAGGTCATTCAGAAAGCCGCAAAGGAAACAAAAGCCGACGGCAAGCCTCAGACATTTCTGTGGTTTTGCCGGGAAAGCGGGACCTACATTGCGCGGGAATCTAACGCGTATTTGAAGGAATCGCCGATGTACATCTCCTACCAATACTATGCGGACCAGCAGAGACGGGAAGCGAAAGGCATCAAGGCGTATGTCGTCACCGTTACGGGACTTGATGGCAGAAAGCCCTTGGGGTTCGCAACGCTCATCGACTACTTCAAGGAATGCGAGCGGCAGAAACGGTATGCCGTTCCTGCAAATCGGATTGCTTTGCATTTCGAGAAGGAGACGGTCGTTACGGAAAGACCCAAGACTATCCCGCGCCATCACAGCGAGTACGGAGAACTCAAATCTGTCACCTATCTGCCGGATGATGATGCCGCGCTCGACTATGCGCTTTCCATGGTGCATCAGAGCCGCGAAAAGTCCAGCCGAAAGGTAGGTGCCTGAATATGGGTAAGATTATCGAGTTGACCCATGACGATGTTCAGAACGAACTTGCCTATGCTCTTATCTGCGAGACTATGGAGGGTGCATACTGGAATTCCGGGCGCAGACGCCGTATGTTCAGCAAAGCCTTTACGCGCAGTGAACAGCAGCGCATCTCGAACATCAAGGCTAAGGCACACAAGTGGTATCTCGTTACAGGTGTACCCGAAAAGGTACGCATGAGCTACGACAACTACTTGCTTTGGCAGCGCCTTGCGAACTTCTGTGCAGCTATCTGAGTATCAGCAATACCATACAGTGGGCTTTCCTTTTGGGAAGGCCCATTTTTACTTGCATGTTTGTGCGAACCGAATAGAATGGAAGTGTACGATAGATAACATTCCACTTAGCAGCATTTGCCACCGTACAATTCACAATCTGTAAACAACAAGCAGACCCACCATTTTGGCGGGCCTGCTTTTTTACTTGGAAAGGAGAAATTGCCTACGACAAACACATTAACTGTAGATTTTAGCTATGTTGCCGAATGGGACAACGGTTCCAACCCGAGCATGGTATACGGCGAAGATATCGCTGAGAAAGTTTGAGGTGAAAAAATATGATGTATCTGAAACAGTTCCCGGATATCTGCCGGGAAATGGGGTTTGATGTCGAAGAAAAAGCAAAAACCATAACCTTGCGCATTACCGACATCAATTACTCCATCGACATCAACAAGAAACTCTTTTTGGAGGACCTTGAGTTGATACTTGATTCGTACAGTGAAGTGCGTGAAGCAATCGCCATTTTTGAGGCTAAAACGAAGTCCGGGAAATACGACAACTTGGATGCAACCGAGCTCCAGAAACTCAAGTGCGTCTTTGACAAAGCTTGGGAAACCGGGCGGCTCAAAGATGACACCGGTATGTTCCAGACAGAAGTGGATACCTGCCATCAGCACGCCGAATATCTCAAGGCTGTTCTTGAAAAGCTGCTGGAAAAGCTGAAAAAGGAAGTCGATAAAGCACGTCTCTATTCCACGTCTTCCCATGACTTTCCGATTGTCATGAAACAGATTGATGCATCCTGTTACAAAGCATACGTATAAACAACTACTTATCACGGGATAAGGAGTGAGTGGACTGTTCTCCACATCTAAAATAACACTCTTCGCCACTCGTCTTCGAATAAGCAACATTTTTTACTTGCCAAAATATGCGAACTAAGTAGAATGGGTATTGTACGATAGATACCATTCCAAATCAAAAAGGCTTTCTGCCTTTCGTACATTCACAATTTCGCTTAAAGGGCGGACTTCTCGATTCTGAGAGGTCCGCTCTTTTCGCATCCAAAACACTTAAAGGAGTTTGTATCATGAACAAAACTGTACCAACTATCGAAATGAACCCCATCGATGACATCCAGCATCTGCTCGAGGAATCCGGCTGCTATGAATCGGAAATCGAAATGATGAAAACCGCTGGCACCTACGATGTGTTTGTCCGCAAGGTCCACGATGCCATCGACTGGGGTTACCTTTGCACGCAGATGACTGAACTGGAGAACAACACGATTGCCGCCGCCATCGACAAAGTCCATGGCATGACTACCAAGACGGAGGATGATGCGTGATGTTTAAGAATCTGGTGCGTTCGGAAAGATACCTCATTACGGCTGTGCTTTACCTGCCTAAAAACATGGACACCAAGATGGTTTCATTCCTGTCTTCGGGCGCTGGCACCACAATGCTCGATGACTTGGATAAGCGCGGATACCGCGTTTTCTGTGTTTCTCTCAATTTCGAGTTGAACGCCGAATTGACCAATACTTACAGCTGCAAGCCCGCCAATTCACTGCTCGAATTGATGAAGCGTGACCTGCGCCTTATCTCCGAGCCGCACATCTACATCGCTGGGCACTGTGACCGGAACGCATCCGAGTGGCAGATGGTTAAGAACTCGACAACAGGTCTTCCTCTCGTATCGCTGGTAGACCATCCTACTGATGCACGGACAAAGGAAGCATTCCTCTATCGGCTCAATGAGAACGGAGAAGCCTGCATGGTGTTCGATTCCGCTTACTTTGGTTCCGCGAACACGCCGATTGGCAGCTACCAACTCACCGAAAAGGAAATCCGCGCCGTTCAGGCAGCGCTTCGCGGCGAGAACTATATTTACTAATCACAGAAAGGTGTATGTAACCATGAATCTTATCATCAACACGGTCGGCGGTCAGTTTCTGACTCTCACCCCGGAAATGCTTCAGGAAAAGCTCGGTCTCAAATCCGACATTCTTTCACTCGGTATTGAGGTATCTGACGACAATACCGCAATTACCGCTCAATCCTATACCAAGTGGGAGTGTGCAGGCGATACGATTTGCCCTCTCATTGATGTGAATGTGAAGAATGACGGCAAGGAAATGCAGGCAGCAATGTTCCAGCTTCCGACACCCGAAATCCCTGCTCCGTTCTGCCGTCTGTATGACGAGCAGGGCAGCGATGAGGAAGACTGGTTCGCAGCCGCAAGCTTCTCGCCCCGTTCTGACAATGATGACAGCAAGCATCCTGTGTTTGTGGACGACGGTTTCGGAAAGCCTGTCCCGGCATCCGATGTCATCCAGAACCGTGACGGAGAGTTATCTTCTCGGTGCTCGACCAGCAAGGAACTGTTTGACTTCAATGTCAAGGTCGCACAAAATCGCTGAGTTCGCTTTTTCTACAGCAAATTTATGTATGACAGGGAGTTGCCTTCGGGCAGCTCCTTTTTTTGTGCCTTTTTCGTTGCACATTCTTGCGAACCGCATAGACTGGTATTTATGGAGGTGTTTTCATCATTGAAAATTAAAAGAGAAATGCCTGTTACAGCAACGCCTACACTCAAATCCGCGTTTTCACTCGGAACAATCGTTAAGGTTCGGCAGGACGCCGACCAGAAATATATAATTATCGGCTATGCAACCGACATCGTGCCCTACGCCTATTATGCTGCGCCATGGCCGCAAGGATTCATTGACGGTGACAGCGTTTTCCTCATCGAGCCGAACGAGATTTCCGGTATCGTTGCAGCTGGGACGCAGAACACCGAATCTGTCTTGTTCCTAGAGGCGCTGGATGAGGTCATGCAAAAGGAGACAGTCTATGACAGTTAAAGAACTGAAAATGATGCTCAACGATATGCCGGACGACGCCATTCTGCTGACCCGGAATGCTTTGGACGCATCGGAATTCGAACAAGCCACGGCGCGGGAAATGACCGTTGTTAGCGTTCGCGGTCGTATTATGCTTCCGCGTTGGGCTTATGCGTGCAGCCTCACGCCGGACGGACCATCGAAGAAGGCAGTGTTGTTCGACTGAAAGGAGATGAAAAAATGCGTCCCATCAACCAAACGCCTCAAAGCGCCGATGGTGCCTACGAGCGCGAGACCATCATCAATTTCTGCGATGCAGAGAAAACCTGCTCGTACTATACGCGAAATTATTCGCGGATGAACGAGTTGCGAAAACTTGCAACAGAGCATCCCGATGAGGTGAAGCTGACCATCGACAAAGAAGATTGCGTAGAAGCGGAATTTCCGAAAAAGTGGGTAAAAATTCGTCCTCCCATGTTTATCTCTGAAGAACGCCGAGCAATCCTGGTCGAAAGCGGCAAGAAACTCGCAGCACTGTCGAAAGAAAAAGCGGCACGCAAAGCCGTGCAGGAAAAGGAATAAGGCCGATTGGCTTTATAATATAAAGTATTTTTAGGAGGAATCATTATGTCTTACGGTTCAGAGGCGGAGGCCCTCAATGCACTTCTCAGCATCTTTGCTGGATTTTGGCTCATCATCCTGGCATTCTTCGTTCTCAACATTGTGGCTGGCTGGAAAATCTTCGAAAAGGCCGGTCAACCCGGATGGGCGTCCATCGTCCCGTTTTACAACAGCTACATCCGGTACAAAATCTTCTGGGGCAACGGCTGGCTGTTCTTTGTCCCCATCGTCTGCACTGTACTTGGCGGCATCCCGCTGCTCGGCACGCTGCTGGTCATCGTTGGCGTCATCATCAACATCGTAACCCTGTACAAACAGAGTGTCGCGTTTGGGCAGGGGATTGGCTTCACCATTGGCCTGTTCTTCCTGAACCCCATCTTCAACATGATTCTGGCATTCGGTCAGTACCGGTACTTCGGTATCCCGCAGGATGGCTATTCTTACGACCAGATGAAGCAGAAGTATGATACCTACAAGGCTGCGCATCCTGCTCAGGCTCAGCCTCAGTACCAGCAGCCGACTCAGGAACAGACCCAGAACCCCATCATGACCTATCAGGCTCCTGCACAGCCCAAGCAGCCTGCCGCGCCGGTTCAGCCTCAGCAGCCCGCTGCACCGCAGCAGCCGACTGAGAATCAGGGTCAATAATTACGGCTTTAGCGGACTCTCCAAAAACGGGGGTCCGCTTTTTTACGGTCATTTTCCGCTATAATTTCAGCCCCTTAAACATAATTGTTGACGCGATATGCGAACCGAATAAAATAAGAATTGTACGATAGATACCATCTACTAAGGCGCTAACTGCGTTCGTACAATTCACAATTTCGCTTTAAGGCGGACTTCCTGATTCTGGGAGGTCCGCCTTTTTGCGTTCATAAAAGGAGAACGAAAATGAAAGTAGCTTTTCTTAACTGTACCGACGAACTCAATCCAGAAGCCGGTTCCGAACTCACCTGTGTGTTTCTTGACAAGATACCGGGAACCCTCGAGTTTTGCAAAAGACTCAAATTGAAGGACCCCAACCTGTATTTCGATGCGTATGTCCACAATGGGCAGCATGTGAATGCGTCTTACGGGTATCTGAAGGCAGGCGTTCCTGCAACGGTCGAGGAGTATACGCCGCTGCTCAAAGAACTGTACGCTGTCGGTTACGACAAAAACAGCATCGAAGTATGCCAGGATTTCAAATTCTGATGTAAAAAAACGCATAGAAAGGAAATAAAACATGGATAGTAGTTGGAAAAATCTTCAGATTCGCATGGAGGCTGCTTGGAACATGCGCACAACCCCTAAAACCAAGCGTCCTAAAACCGGTGATATCATCAGCAGCGCACATTCCCTCGATTGGAATAAAAAGAAGGTGCGTCAGCTTCAGCAGCAATGGAACGATGAAGTAACCAAACTTGTGGCTAACCGCAACAAAGCTATTTCGGATGTCATGGTTGATATCCTCACGCTCATCCGAATGGATATAAAAAGTGCATCTTCTATCCTTATCAGTTATGATGCAGCGAAAATGCTTTGGGAAAAGGCGTATGAACGCGGTCACTCAAATGGCTTTAACGAGGTTTATTATGCTATTGAGGACTACGAAGAAGTTGTCATCGAAGCTTTGAAAGGGAAAAGGTGAAAAAATGGAACTCGAAGAATATCTACAAGATAACAACGTAACCCTTTGGCGAAATAACCGTGCATTAGGACCTCAGCAGACGAAATCTCTTGCGGATTTTGATTACGCGGAAGGACTGGAAAACATTACGGGAAAGATGGTTTGGATTTGCGACTATCGAGCAAACGCAGACCCAACCAAAAAACCAATTCGTGGAATTGAGCCCACTCCGGTGGTGGTAACAGATGCCAAGGAGACAAATAAGACAATTTATTATTCTCCTATTTATTTCCGACCTGTAAAGAACGGTCATGTTATGTCCAAGGTGATTGCTCCAATGGATAATACAGGCTATCGGGGATATACGGGTGAATCTGTAAACATCTTCTACACGGTTGAAGACTGTGTAAAGTGCTACCGTGAACAGGTGCGACAAGCAAAGGCAATCTACCACAAGGAACTTGCTCGTATAACCAATCTCTTCAATGCGAGAATTGGGGAACTGAGTGAGTCTTTGATTCCGTTTGCAGGTTACAACATTTCGGAAAGCACCGTAATGGTAAAAATGCAAAGCATGTCTCAGCACATTTTGTGGCTTGCTTTTTCTGATGTTCGATATTGCTAATGCCGCCAAATGTATTGTATGATAGATACTATGGCGGCTGCACTGAAAGGAACTGAACTACAATGACTGAATATATCAATACCTACAATGAACTCTGCGAGAAGGTCAAGCGCTGGAGCGCAGCTTACTACGAGCAGGATGCTCCTGTCGTAACGGATGAGGAGTACGACCGTGCGATGCACGAGATTCGTGACCTCGAAGCCGCGCATCCGGAACTCGTCACCTCCGACAGCCCCACACAGGTGGTCGGCGGCAAGCGCGTTATCGGCATTCCGGTTGAACACCGTGTCCCGATGCTTTCGCTTCTGGATGTCTTCTCAGACGATGAGGTGCGCGATTTCACGGCTTCTGTAGAGAAGGAATATCCTGATGCCACCTTCTCTATTGAGCGCAAAATTGACGGCCTGAGCCTATCTCTGGTGTACGCTAAGCCTGCCGGTTCTGACGGAAAGCTGCGGCTCGTACAGGCGTCCACTCGCGGCGACGGTCATGTCGGTGAGGATGTTACCGACAATGTCAAGGTTCTTGGCATCCCTGTCAATATCCAGATGCCGGAAGGTGTCTGGAAAATCGAATTGCGCGGCGAGTGCTATATGAGCGAAGAGGACTTTGAAGCAACCAACGCCAAGCAGGAAGCAGCAGGGAAGAAGCTGTTCGCCAATCCCCGTAACTGCGCTGCCGGTACGCTGCGTCAATCGGACCCGGCTGTCGCAAAGGAGCGGAATCTGAAAGTGTTCATCTTCAATGTGCAGAGTGTCAATGACGGGGAGGATTCCTCTGAGTTTGCTGACTCTCACTGCGACCAGCTTTGCTATCTGCGCGATGTTTGCGATTTCAAGACCACCTACTACGCGCATTGCAATGATACCGACAGTATCCTCGCCGCTATCCGCGATATCGGGGAGCATCGGTATGATATCGATTATCCCATTGATGGCGCTGTCATCAAGGTGGATGAAATCGACATCCGCAAGAAGATGGGTGAGCGGACCAAAACTCCTAAGTGGGCTATTGCTTTCAAATATCCCGCTGAGGAGAAGGCTACGGTTCTTCGCCGTATCGTGTTGCAGACGGGTCGTACCGGCCGCGTCACTCCTGTGGCGGAATTCGACCCGGTACAGTTGGCCGGAACCCGTGTTGAACGTGCTACTCTGAACAACGCGGATTTCATCAAAAATCTTGACATCCGTATCGGTGACACCATTGTTCTGCACAAGTCCGGTGACATCATCCCGAAGATTACCATGGTCGAGAAGGAGAAACGTCCGGCAGATGCTGTGCCCTATGACATGTCCAGTCAGGTTTGCCCTGTCTGTGGCGAGCCTATCGCTTCCGTGAACGGGTCTGTGGACCTGTATTGCACGAACGATTCCTGCCCCGCTAAAACGGTCAACCGCATCATCCATTTTGCATCCAAAGCGTGCATGGATATCAAGGGTCTTGGTCCTCAAATCATTCAGGACCTGGTCGATAGTCGGTTCATCTCCAACCCCGTAGACCTGTACTGGCTTTATGAGGAAGAATCCGAACTCATCGACATGTACGGTGAAAAGACGGCTAAGAAGCTGCTCGCAGCCATCGAGAACTCCAAGACCCAGAACGCAGACCGTGTTCTTAAAGGTCTCGGCTATCGTCTTATTGGCGGTCATGTTGCTCGCGCCCTGTTTACCCAGTGCAAGGCAACGGACGGAAACCTGCTCGGTTTGTCTGCCTTGTATGTGGATAACATTAAGGATTGTAACATCCCCGGTTTCTCTGATGCCATCTATGCCGCTCTGGACGCTATGCTCTCTGACCCTATGTTCAAGCAGGAGGTCACGGCCCTGTACAAGGCTGGCGTCAATCTCGATTACCATGCACCGAATGCATCCGCGAGCGGTTCCGCTGAGGATGCTGTATCGCTTGCTGGTAAGACCTTTGTGATTACCGGAACCCTGCCCACAATGAGCCGTGAAGAGGCCAAGACCTTTATCGAGGCGCACGGCGGTAAGGTGACCGGCAGCGTATCCAAGAAGACCAGCTATCTGGTCGCCGGTGAAGCAGCAGGCTCTAAGCTCGATAAGGCCAACACTCTGGGAATTCCCGTTCTGGACGAAGCAGGGCTTAAAGCCATGGTAAACGCGTGAGGTGGCACTATGTACGACACCAATCGGTTTATCCATGCTGCTGAGCCTTGCGCATACCATGAGGCGTTCGCAGAGGATATGAGACGCTGCGACAATGCACTTGGTATGGGCGGACTCATGGCTATCAACGCTGAATGCTGGCTCGATGTGCTTAACGGTATGACGGATACTCAGATTGCTGATTATGTCAGCACCAAGTATAAGCCTGGTATCCTGAATCCGTTCAGGGACACCTCGCTTTACATCAAGCACTAATCTCATCAGCCGTTCCACCTCTCAGGGTGGGGCGGCTTTTTCTTTTGAAATGTTGTCTTGACGGCGTTTGCGAACAGTATAGAATGAGTATTGTACAATAGATACCAAACCACGACCAACCATTTACAACCTGACAAAATTCAGACAGGCACCAACCGGGTGACCTGTCTTTTTTTGTTGCAAGACCGCGCAAATGCGGAGAAAGAGAGTCTGAAATGAAAGCCATTAAATCCATCATTATTTTACTTGTAGCGATTCCCGCAATGGCTGTCTATGCACTGCTCGAAGCCATCAACGCATTGGCAATCGAGATTGACTTGGTTCGTATCCGCACCATGATGCGTTGCTGCCATAAGTTTAAGACATTGTGACTACAAGTCGCTCATTTTTATTTATTACAAGCCTCGAAAATACGAGGAGAAAGAGAGTTTACCATGAATACCAACACTATCAATTCCAAGAATGTCATTTCCGGCGTCAACAATTTGGCTACCAAGTGTCCTAAGATTTCCGCTATGTGGAGTTCCAAGAACACATACACCCCTAGCGAAGTATCTGTAGGCAGCAACGAGAAAGCGTGGTTCGTATGCCCCGATTGTAAGCAGGAGTTTGAAGCTTCTATCTGCAATGTAGTTCATACCGTACAAAATGGCAGTACAGGTTGCCCTGTTTGCGCAGGTCGCAAGGTTGTTCCCGGAATCAATGATTTGGCTACCCAGTGTCCTAAGGTTGTTCCTCTGTGGAGCGACAAGAACGATTACACTCCCAGCGAAATTTCCGCTCGTTCGGAAAGACGCGCTATCTTCGTATGCCCGGATTGTAAGAAAGAGTTCGTGACAAGCGTTCGCGCTATGACACAAGCTGCTACGTCCGGCAACACTCGTTGCCCCGAATGCAGAATGCGGATGCGCACTATCAGTGCGGCACGCAAGGACGAGCACGATTTTGAGAAATCTGTCGGCACCACGATGACGATGAAGAATGGAAGCAAAGCCACCTGTATTGCTTATCATGGTGTCAACAACATCACGGTAAAGTTCGAAGACGGATTTGTTTTGTATCATGCTCGCTGGAACCAATTTGTCCGTGGTGCCCTTCACCACAACCAGAAAAACATCAACGAATAACAGAAAAGCCATCTGACACACAGTTGGCTTTTTTGTTTGGAAAAATCAGAAATTAGTGTTGACAGCGCTTGCGAACGGCATAGAATAATAATCGTACCAAATATACCAGTATCATTACCTTTATAGGTAGTGTAACAATAGCCATATTCACAATCCTCTTTTCTTGAAAAGGACAGACACTCGTCATGGGTGTCTGTCCTTTTTCTTTTGGAGGTTTTTGCGGACTATCTGTTATTGGTCATGCGGGAACATTCCTGCATCGTAGTACACCACGATACGGTGATAATAATAGATTTCCTGCCTAAAAAGCGGGACGTACACGCTGCGTTAATGCGAAAATCGTTGTTTTGCTGCAAATACAGCAAAGCATCCTTTATACATATCCCAGCCGCGAACGCCGCGTTAGAGCATCTTTTATACATGTTCCAGCCGTGGGTACAACGATAAAGTGCGTTAGCATAAAATGAATATCAATCAAAAAAGGAGAATTATCATGACTAATTTCAAGAAGATATTTTAGCAAGTAAGCGCTTTTTTCAGCAATCATAAGATGCTACGTCGTCTTCTCTAGCTGCTGTTAAAACGCGTGATACTTGCGCTCATCGAACAAATCCCAGTCCCCGTAATTATCGTGATTGTAATTGCGATGCTTGCGATAGCAATCTTTTACGCTTATCTGCTTCCTGTAATAACAGACAAACACACAAACAAATAACAATAACCCCCTATCTTGGGGCTCTACCTGCTGTGGAGATGATTTCAAGAGCAGCACGTTGGCCCCACGATACGGGGTATACTATGAAGGCACATATTCTCAATGTTGGTATCACCAAGAACTACTTCAATGCCGTTTCCAACCAGTTTCTCCCGATGCACAGCGCCGCTTGCGAGCCCATGGACAACATCCTGTCGAACAGCACCGGCCCTGTAAACGCTCTGGTTGCGTTCGTACCAGGCTCCGAGAAGGGCCTAATCGGCATGGTTACTGCCGACTGGGGCAACGGTATGGACATCAACGAGGTGAGCGAAAGCCTGCAGTTTGGCTCTCGTCACACCGATGAGGGTCCTCTGTGCATCCACGGCGTAGGTCTCAACAACTTCCTGCTGGTCGCTACCCGGAACAAGTATCCGTGGTTCATCGCCACCAAGAAGCCGGAAGAGGATTCCTACCACCTCGTTGACGGCCCCTTCGACACCAAGATGAAGATTGTTGAGCAGCAGGATATCCCTCTTGCCGACATCGTCATGCGTGATGCCTACAAGCCTCTCGGCGCTCCCTCCACCATCATCTATGTGGAGATGGACAAGAGCACCGCAAGCACTATGCTGACCCAGAATGGCAGCTGCGCTCCGAGCAAGGTTTCCAGCCTCAATGTGCTGCGTCGTTCCATTGCGGAGCATTTCGGCGTCAAGTATCGCAACTACCTCAAGCCCGATGATTCCGGTGCCGCTCCCGCCCGTATCCTGATTCCCGACTATCAGATGGCGAACGGCAAGACTTGCGATGTTTTCGTCAAGCCTATCTTCCAGCGCTACAAGGCTGTGACCGGGACGCATCATCTGAGCGTGAACTACAATGGTCACGATATTCCTGTTTCCGTTGAGGTCGGTCTGCTCAATGCAGCCGCTACTCAGACTCGTGCAGTGACCGGTGGTTACGCCCTGAAGCACTATTATCAGGGGAATATGAGCACCCAGGGTGTGGATATCCAGCTCGGCGACCGCGTTATCGCTACCGCACAGTTGGATACCATCTGGGACCGTGCTCGTCATCCTTCCTTCAACCTGTTCACCGGCACCATCGCCATCGATATCTCTGACCTGCCGCGTGGGTTCCTGAACACCCTCGCAAACAAGTCCAACATCGATTTGAGCGATGAGGGCTGGCGTGCCATCTTCGATGCTGTGAAGGATGCTGTTCCTGTCGTGGAAGACAAGACCTGCCCCCTCGAGGAGTACGCCAAGCAGTTTGCTGAGCGTATCATGAACAACACCGGCAACAAGGTCGAGCTCCAGTTCCCTGTATATGCGAACCGCACTCGCATCGATGTCCTTGAATACATCGACGAGAACCACTGCAACATCTATGATTTCATGAGCACTGCTGCTAACATGAAGTCTGTTGCTGAACTGCGCACGCATTGGGACGGTATGGTCTCTCAGGGTTGCCAGCCGGTTTCCGCCACGATGTTCACCACCAGTCGCGGTCCGATGCTCAGCCACACCTGTGAGGAACTGAACAGCCTTATCCAGTCCATGCCTGATGACAAGATGAAGGCGGCTCTCAAGGTTGCGAAGGGTGATGTTGCGAAACTGCCTCACTACAACCTCGAAATCGTGGTAGACAAGAACCTGCCTCGCTAATCACACCAACACACTTAGCCGTTGCCCTTTGGGGTGGCGGCTTTTTTTGTTGTCATCTGACAAACAAAGTGCTTCCTGTTCTCCCACAATATAATGCGAGGTATAGCATTTTGTTCAAATACGTGCTATAATGGGCATAAAAAGGAGGGTCCGGTATGGCTGAAAATAATAATAGCAATGGCAAAAAGAGAAATGATATTTTCACGAAAATTAACGATACTATATCCACTTTTCTTGATGGCTACCCGCCTGCCGTTCAGACCGCTGCAAGAGTCATCGTCTTTGGTGGCATGTTCCTGCTCGTCATTGGTATTCTCCATCTCATTTCGCCTATTATCGTAACGGTTGTTGGCAATCTTCTGAGTCTCATCTTCACCTACGGCATTTTGGCACTTATCGTCATTTATATCGTGTACAGAGCCAAACTCACCATGACCCGCGATGAAAACTCCTTTCTGCTGAACGAACGCTTGAAGTATCAGAAGAAGGAGTACGAGGAACGCGAGCGCAGAAGAGCAGAACAAAACAAAAAACAGTAAAATTCAATAGCATTTTCGCTGTCCAGCTTCGGTTGGGCAGCTTTTTCTTTTTATAACGATATTTTCCTGTTGCCAATACTTGCGAATCGCATAAAATTAAACTCGTAGGAAGGATGTGGTTGCTTTGAAGCTTTTAGAATCCGTATTAGGGAAGGTGGCTACCATCGGAATGGCTGGCTATCTCTTTGGCTGGCTTTGCTTTATTGCCTGCGTCATCTGCACGCTCGCAAAAGCTGCACAGTGGCGCGATGTGGCCGGTTATTGCGCGTTTCTTCTCGGAGGCAGTTCGATGCTCATTGCCGTTGGCTTTTTGGGGCTTGCGGTCATTGGTCATATTCAGCATAAACGATATGTAAAAGGAGGCAAAGCACTGCCTAAATAATAAGACAGTGCAAAAACAGTATGCAACACAAGAAAATTCTATTCGCCGCAGCTGTCATGATGGCATCCGTAGTGATGTTTACCGGCTGTGCATCTCAGGAGATTCAGGACCGGAAAGCGGCTTCTGAGGCAGCGGCTATCGCCGCCGCGCAGCCCACTGCTACACCGGCACCGACTCCTGCACCTACGCCAGAGCCCATCAATGCATGGTCATTGCTTGACAATCTTCCAGAGTTCACTGTAGGGACTCTGGATAAGCCCGATATGACATGGACGGATGGGTTGCCTTTGGGTGTAAATCCTCTGACCTATGAGGATGGCGCATTCGTTTCAGGACTCTATTCCTCTGCATCCGGCAGTTCTACACAAATCAAGAGCGTGTCCGTGAAGGATTTGAACGAGATGCCAATTTCCGGATACCTGAAATTGTCCGCTCTGGAAACGGGGGAGACGGTCATCGACAGTATTGAGGATGCCGTGACCGGAGAAGGTCTGGAAAAAGATATCTCGGATTTTTGTGTCTGTACCGAGGGTGAGAATGGGGAATCCTCCAACTACTACCAGATTGGCTTTAATGGTGGCCCGGTATCGAATGTCATGGACAGCACAACGGCTGCTTCTGACGGCATGACTATCGGGAACGCCTTTGAGAATGGGCTTTTCTATTCGACGATGAAGCCTTCCGCTCTGAAGGATTTTCCTGCTGACGGCACGCCCGAGGAGAAGTTCAACGCCCTTTATGCGGTGTTCGGCACCCCGAATGGCCTTTATTGGAAGAACAGCCCGACCGGCACGCAGTATACTTCCTTTGATGAGTTCCGTGACGCGGAATACAACAAAGAGACCGGTGCCAAGTCCTTCTACCTCGTCTGGAACTACGAGGACTGCACCGTTGTGGCATCCTGCAGCGACCAGTTTGACAGCGCCGATGTGAAGGGCACGGCTATCACCGATATCTATGAGTTCCCGGTATTGCAGGGCACCGAGTACATCAATGAAGCCAGCACTGATACTTTCTGGGGATATCTTGGCTACGGTGACGCGCCTGTCCGTCTGACGGGTCTGTATGCGACTATGCCCGGCGCACCTGCTGAGGACGCTGCCGCTGTTCCGGAATCTGATACAGCAACCGAGTCCGGTGCTGCATCTGATGATGAAAACGCTGCGAATTCTGATGCAACCGCGAGCGAGAGCACAGATTCTTCGTCTGAGGCTGTAAATTCTTCTGTCACTGTCCAATAATTTTCTCAGATTTCACCTTTAAGCCCTTGCGCGAATGTGCGAACCGCATACAATGAAAAATATACGATGGATACCAACCGAAAGGTAATTCACACATTCACAGTTCTGAACCGTTAAGGCAGACTTTCCAGTCACATGGAGAGCCTGCCTTTTTTTGTTTTGGAATTTGATTGCAGGAGCCTTTCGGGGTATGCATCGTAAATTTATTTTTTAAGGAGTTTGTTCAAAATGGACGATAACGCTTACCTCGACACTATCAAAGACATCAACTGGGATACCTTCTACCAGCAGAAGATGGCTCTTGAAAGCCTTACCGATTACCTACACCGCAACAAGGAACAGGAAAACGGTATGTTTGGCAGAGCCGCTGCCTGGATGGAGGGTATCCTAACCATGATGGACGGGTTCACGGATGCTGCTGCAGACGAGAACGCGTTCAGTTATCCCGCCCGTGACGAAAATGACCGGCACCTAGATTCCCGATTCAACGATGTTCTTGACCAGTACCCGCAAGCTTTGGCTTGAGATTTCTGATTAAGGAGGAATTTACAAATGCGAATTCGGGAAGGGTGTATTTTAACCGCCACCAATAGCAGCGACGAAAGAGTCAAGTCTCTTATCGGCTGCAAGGGTGCCTTGCATGTCGTAAACGGCGAGCCTCTTCGGTTTGTCGTGGGGACAAATGAGAACGCTCGCTCTTTTACGACTGCCACGACAAAGCGCCTCGGCGTGATTGGCGTGAATATTTTCGTTTCAACCGTTACCGGGACCGAATACACATTCGAGTTCCGTTGATTTCACCAAATACGGCTGCTGTTCAAGAAGAGCAGCAGCCGCGTTTTTTGTTAAAGGAGTTGATTTTTTTGAATATCATTACTCGTGCTTCCGTAAAGGAGCGCATCCACGTCGAACAAATCATTCGCAGCCAGCCGCATATGCACAACAGCCGCCTTGTCGATATTGTTACCATCCCGGTTCGGAAATGTTTAGGGCTTTCAATGGATGTCTACAAACCAGTCGGAGAGGTCAAAGAACCACTACCCATCATCCTGGATGTTCATGGCGGGGGCTTGATTGCCGGCCGCAAAGAACAGAACAGGAATCTTGGTATCCAACTGGCAAGAAGAGGCTATATCGTTTTTATCCCCGATTACCGTCTGGTTCCCGAAACGGATATCTTCGGACAAATCTCGGATATTCTCGATGCGCTCGCAGTCATTGAAGCGAAAGCGGCAGAGTTCGGCGGCAACATCGAAAAGCTCTTCGTTACCGCAGACAGTGCCGGTGCTTTCTTGGCCTCTATGGCCGTTGCTTCGTTACACCATCCTACCGAGATGCAGCCGGTCATCCGCCGCCTTGAAAGGTATATCCCGCAAAAGGTTCAGGCTCTCCGCGTAACTGCCATGGGTTTTCAGAGTGGGATGTTCTACCTTTACAAAGGTCAGGTTGGATTGCTGGCGGACAACTACATGCAGAAGGGATGGCGCAAAGAGAAGTACGCTTCCTATATTCGTCCCGAATACTATTGCAAGCTGCTGCCGCCGTGCTTTCTTTGTTCCGGAAAAGGAGATTTCCTGAAAGGACAGACAAAACGTTATGTGAAGCTGCTGAAAACCAACCACCAGTACCATCAATTCGTATTCTGCAATGTAAAAGAAGCCGACCACGCTTTTGCCGCACTTCATCCGGAAACGGCATGGGGGCAGATGGCAAACGATGAGATGCTGGCGTTCTTTTACCGCTGCGCACGATAAGCTAAGGAGAAATCATGGCACACAATAAAATTATCGACTCTGTGAAGAAACATGGTCAAGTAGCCATCAAAGACCTCGATGAGTTCCTTCGCTTCGTTATCAACGAATCCGATATGCGGACATATGATGACAACTATATCAGTATTCTCATTCCCATGAAGTTTGACATCGATAAGGTGTTTGGACTCGATGTCTGCAAAAGAAGTGATGACGACTATGTAATTTTGTATTCATGCTGGTATCCGAACAAGGATGTTTTCGGCAGACAATTTGAAATGCGGCTGTACCACTACGACAACTCTAACGACGATGACGACCTCGGACTCGATATTGTTATGACGCAGAGTCAGTACGATGCAGTCCTGCAGAGATTCGAGGAGCAGTACAAAAAGGCTTACGGAGTTGCCATTGAAAGAGGCTGGGAAAACTCTCTTTTTGACTGCTGCGAGAACGAGGAGGAAGAAATTTGAATATCAACCGTTACGCACTTTGCAAGGAGCGCTCCTTTCAGAAAATCATAAGCAAGCAACCGAAACCCAATACCACCGCAATCGGAGTTTGCAGCGAGACGCAGGTCACACATCACATCATCACGAAAAGAAGTGATGAGTGCTTGCCCATCTCTGCGTATGTTCCGAAGCACAAGGAAGGCGACGGCAAGAAATTCCCTGTCATCATCGACATCTACGGCGGCGATTTCGTTGCAGGACGCAGTGCCCTGAACAGGAATTTCGGAGCGTGGTGTGCGGAGCATGGGTATCTGACCTTTATTCCGGAATACACCCCGGTTCCCGAAACGAATCTGTTCGGGCAACTCGGCGACCTTTTGAAGGCGTTCGTTGTCATCCACCGCTGTGCAGAACGGTATGGTGCAGATATGTCCAGAATGTATCTGGTAGGTGACGGTGCAGGTGCTGCACTGGCTTGCCTCGTATACGCTCTTCTCTGGAACCCTGTATCCATGCAGCATCTCGAAGATGAACTTCCGTTCGATGTACCGCAGGAAGCAAAACTTTCGTTCAAGGCTGTCTGCTTGCAGAATGGTATTCTTGACCTTTCCAGCAGAAAGATGAGCGCAATCACGCCTTATCTCATCGAAAAGGATTGGAAGAAGACCAGCTACGCTGAGTGCCTGTCACCTAAGACTTACGCCAAGATGCTGCCTCCGTGTTTTCTCGTTATGAGCATCACCGATGCTCATAAGCGTGACACGAATCAGCTGGCTTGGCAGTTGAAGTTGAAGGGTACGAGGTATTCGGTACATTCCGCAAACAGTCTCTTTGCGAAAGAAAGCTTTGCTGCACGGCATCCGGAAACTCGGTATGCGCAGGCAGCTAATACGGCTATGCTTGCATTTTTCGAAAATAAATAACACCCAAAAAGGAGAAATCACAATGGCTAATTATCACAAAAGGAACAGCATCCGTGCGGTCCAGTGGGACCCCGAAAACGCGCAGAGCTTCGAGGACATCAAAAAGCTGATTGCCGAAAATCCCGGTATTGGCTGGAAGGCAGATAACATTGTCCGTAACGACGCCAGCGACAACATCATCATTCGCAGCTTTGGCATGATTGTACTGCGCATCAAGCCCTACGAATATCTGGTGGAGGGCAAGAAAGACAGCCTTTTCACCGTTCCGCCTGAAACTTTTGAACTCATGTATGAGTCCGACGAAAGCAGAAAGTGGTGAAACACAATGGCTGAATTTAAGAAACCTTATGACAAAGCCTACGGATTCTGGCATGTCACCACGGAGGGTGACTGCGAGGGTCGCTCCATCACCGACCTTGGTGTCTTTGAGGGAAATATCGATACCATCGCGTTGGCGCTCGCCGACAGGTGCTACTATTACACCCTTTATTTCACTGCCGTAGACCCCACCGCCTATGACAAGGCCCCGAAAAAGGATGAAATCAACATTTCCATTTACGGCGCATCCGGCATGTACGACATGACGAAAGAAGAGCGTTTGGACACGATGCGGAATATGCTGAAAGACCGTCCCGTCTTTGTGCGGGATGGCGACCGCGCCGATACCTTCATCATCAGCACCAAGCAGGAATCGCGGGAAAAGCGCAGGCAGAAGGTTCTCGATAAACTGACTGCCGAAGAGCGCGAACTGCTCGGCGTTTAACGAGGCTGTGTAAATTATGAAGGACCGCAACCGGGAAATTGCGTTAATGCCGGAATTCGATAGCGAAGAGGCGTTCAATGCCTATTTTGCAAAGGAAACCGCAGCGACAGCACAGTACCGCGATAGGCAAGGACGGCTCGTTCTGGACGATATCCATGACTTGCCCGAGGTCGTTGAGAAGGTGTTTGCCGGGCATCCGGAATTCACGCATACATTTTTCCATGAGGGCAATTAAACATTTGCATCTTCGTGCGAGTCGGATATAATTGAGATTGTACGATAGATACCATTCTACTAAGGCGCTGACTGCGCTCGTACAATTCACAATTTCGCTTTAAGGCGGACTTCCCGAATTTGGGAGGTCCGCCTTTTGCGTTCAAAAAAGGAGTGTATTTGAAAATGGTGAACAAAGCAACCAGTACTACTTGTCATTCATGCGACAATCCGTACTTTGTGCGGGCACAAATCATCGCAAAAAGTGCCGGTAGTCCCGCATATCGGTTCGGCATCGATGAAAGCGTAAGTCTTCCGGGGAACCAGCATGGCTTTGTCAGAGACATACTTGACGGCGGAAAGATATATGTCGTGCAGATGTTCGAATCTACCGAATATCGCTGCTATGCGTGGCTCGATATGAGACCGGAATACGGATACAAAGACATCGGTTCCGTTTACGGAAAGCCGAACCCTTACAAGCCGCTTCCTGTCAGCAACTACAATCACACGGTCCGATTTTTGCTGGGTTTCCTGTACTTTTATGATGTAGACTTGACGCCTGGCTATCAGAGTCGTTACGCCTGGAATGAGGCTCGAAAGGTCGCATATCTAGCCGATATTTTCGCAGGAAAAGATGCCGGAGAAATCGTATTTCAGGAAATTCCGTCGTCTGACCCGATGCCAAAGTATCAACTCATCAAAGGCGAGCAAGAAGCCATCACCCTTCGAGAGTTTTACGAGAATCGGCTTTTGTACAAAAAAGCATGCTACAACGACATTCGTGCAGATGATATTTTCTGGTTCAGACAGACCATGCTGCGAATGATTGTCTACAACGCAAAACACGAACCTTCCACCGAGCATGAAGACATTGCGATTATCGGCAGGATTCTTTTCGGAAGATACTAACACAAAAAGGAGAATATTATGAAAATTCAAAAAATCAACACAGGCATCATTATCACCAAAACCGCGAAGCAGCCGAGCGCGAAAATCGAGTTTTCTCTGGATGAACTCGATGCGCTTTCGGAGTTCTGCGAGCGGTTGCAGGACGAAAAAGATATCAGAGAATACCTCAACACTGCGGTGACTATTCCGGATTCCGCCGAGGTATCGGCTCCCATTGCCGCCAAGTATCTGCGCGATGCAGCCCTCTTTGAGCAGCTCGTGGACGAAACCAGACGGAATCAGGAAGAGAACCAGAGCGATTTCCTCACTGCCGTCAGCGATGCAGTTTCTTCCATCGAGAAAAGCCGCGATGTCAAAGAATGGCATGGTTTGACAAAGGATATCGCAGAGCGTTTCGCTCGTGAATTCATGGCAGAACGGAATCCTGGTCGTTGGTCGGGGTTTGGTGAGGTCCCTGAAAGTGTCAGCCTTGACCCCCTCAATTTTCCCATCAACGACATTTATCCAAAAGGCAACAAACCCGCCCTTCGTATGCAGCTTATCAGTGTGACCTATCCCAGCCTTCACAGAGTTTGTGAGTGCAGCATTATTGAGGATGGTGTTGACCTGTGGGCTCGCCGCACACTGGATTCCATGACTGCCGGTACTGTCGAGGACTTGGTCGAGACTGTTCTGTATGTGGCACGCATGTACGAGAGAAGCAAGTGCTTTGAACGCATTTATGTAAACCACATTCAGATGGAGAAATCGGAATACGATGCTATTCTCCGCCATCTCAATGACCCTGACAGCATCGACGACGAGTATCGAATCAGTGATGTCGTCTTTGCCGCAGATAATACTACGGTTTCCGTACTTTGGGAAGGGAACAGCAAAGATGGTGTTTCTGGTACGGTAACGCTTGCCGTGAACGGTAAAACGGTATATGCAACAAAGAGTACAAAGGTATTCTGCAATCATTGGGTCATCCCATACAACGGTGCCGAATACCATGTTCTTGTCGATGTACTTCCAAAGAAAACCGTTCTGGAAGAAACTATATATGTCAGCAAACAGTACGCTGAGCGCATCAAGAAGTACCTTCGCGGCGCGGAAGCGCAAGGCGATGGTTCTTCGCTGAGCAAGACTGCGAAATTCTCCGACGGGTTTGAAATGGACATCCGCTGCTGCGGCGGCAAGGACGATTCTTGGACTGAGGCTATCCTGTACGATGATACCGGCAGGGAAGTTGCCGTCACTGACCCCTGCGATGGATTTACCGGCTGCTGGGAATTGAAGGACGAAGACGCCAACACGGTATATCGCGCCCATGTCATGACGAAACCGAACCTCAACTAACCAATAGCATTTAGCTGTCTGCCTTCGGGTAGGCGGCATTTTATTGCTTGCCATGCTGTGCGAACGGCATAGAATAGATATTGTACGATAGATACCATCTACCAAGGCGCATTCCTGCGTTCGTACAATTCATAATCTGCAAGCATTCAGGCAGACTCATCTCCGGGTGAGTCTGTCTTTTTTGTTTGCGAACGACAAAAAGGAGTTTTGCAATGAAAACATTTATTCTCGAAAACATCCACATCAAAGGTCCCGATTTCATCGATTGGTGGACCGTTGTTGAGGTCCCGACTACCGAGGAGGAGAACCAATGAGCACACCAAGCTTTATCGGAGTACTTTGCAAAGAAGGAATCATCAAGTTCGTCTATTGCCATTCTGATGGCTACCCGTCTTATCTTGGCAAAATGCTTCTTGAGCATTACAACACCCCGGAACTTGCAACAGCACTCGTTGACCTTGGAAGCCTTTCGATGGTTCGTGAGCGTCTTGCCCCGGACGAGGGAGAAACGCACAGATTTGATACACCTGTTCGTCACGGCCCTAAAGGAGGCATAACAACTGCCTATCATCGGGACAGAGGCGATGACTTGGAAATCGACAGCGTAGTAGTCGATACTCCTGTTGTTCTAAAAAACGCTGAGACTCTGTTCCTGAACATCCTCAAAGAGGAAAACATCACCTATGGTTATCTGTACAATGTTGCAGATAAACTTTGGTATGCCACTGATACGGTTCAAGACAACAGATTCTTCGTTCTGGACGAGAACTTCATTGACGCTCACACTTAACAAATAGGGAGGTTCATTATGACCGATAACATCATTACGGCTCGGCTGTTCATCGACATGGACGGCACACTCGCAGCGTGGCAGCAAGCCGCGTGTTTTGAAGATTTACTGCAGGAGAACTATTTCCGGGACCTGCCTCCGTATCAGACGGTGGTGGATGCCGTAAGAATCCTTTGCAACGCGCATCCCGAACTTGATATCTATGCGCTGTCCGCATTCATGCCGGAGAACCCTGCTTCGGTAGAAGAGAAATACGGATGGCTGGATGTGTATGTGCCGGAAATCGACGCTGCGCACAGGATTTTCGTTCCTTGCGGGAATAGCAAGGCTGCAGCAGCTGCCAATCGTCTGAAAATGCCGTGCATTGATAAGTCTTTCGTTCTTCTGGACGACTACTCCGTCAATCTGCATGACTGGAAAGAGAAAGGCGGCAGCGGCATCAAACTGCGCAATGGTATCAATGGCAGCATCGGGACCTGGAAAGGCCCTTCCGTGAGCCGGTTCAACACCCCTGAAACACTCGCAACGCTCATCTGCCAAGCAGCAAAAATCAGAGCGAACGCAACTAAGGAAATTATCGAAATGCTCCGCGCCAAATATCCCAACGGCACTCGCGTCCGTCTTGTCAAAATGGATGATGTGCAAGCCCCGCCTATTGGCACGGAGGGGACGGTTGTCGGTGTTGACAGCATCGGTAATCTTCTCATGCACTGGGACAATGGTTCCGGACTGAATGTTGTATATGGCGCAGATGAGGTTGAAAAAATCTAATTCTGCCTTCCAACAAAAAGGAGAAAGAAAATGAGTAAACTGACCAACACTATTCGCACCGAAGTTGATGAGGACTATTTCATGGATATAGCAGATTTTCGCGATTACGCCCGCAGCATGATGTTTCCTGACCCTGTTGGCATTGCCATGAGCGATGAGCTCAACGACATGGTTACAGAAGCCGTGAACAGTGGCAAAACGACTCTGGAAGATGCTTTTAAGAAGCTGGTCAAACGCGATAGCAAAGGCCGTATCGACTATTCTTACAGCGATGGGTTTGACGGTTTTCGATATGGTCAGGAGCTTTTGTGCTTCTGCGATACCGAAACTGCCGCCCAGCGCCTTGGCATCTGACACCAATACCATAAACCCGAAACCCGTCAAACAAAAAGGAGTTCCATACCATGAGTTACGGTTTTGACATGGGCTTTGCGCAGGCGAACAGTTTGCAGGAAGCCATGGCGATTGCGCTGGAATATACGCAATCTCAGATGACCGAAAAGAATATCAGGAAAACCATCAGAGATAATCTGTATTATATTCCTTCGGTTCGTACCGGATACATTGCGGATGAGGAGAGCAAAAACCGCAGAGCCGATACGCTGGCAGATACCGCTGACCGGTATTGGCTTGAGGCATTGTTTACCTTCCGTTTTCTGTATTGGGAAGAGCACAAGCTGCTCGGTATCATCATGATGCCGCCTGAAAACGCAAGCGAAAGATGGCCGCTGAGTGTATATTTCCAGAACTCCTGCGACCAGGATTATCCGTTTTTCGAATGGAAGGAAGGCAATATCCCGTTCTTTGCGAACGCCGCCGCAAAAGCCGAAAACTATACGGCGGAAGAAATCCGCGCAAAGTTCGACTACGAAATCGAAGATGAAAACCTCGAATATTATCGGCGCAATACTTGCTACAATGATATTTTTGAGGCACTCGCCCTCGAGCCGTGGCTGTACAACCATTGCACGGATGTGCCGTTCGTAACTTTCGCTTTGCAGGGGATTCAGAACGAAGCCGAGCGATACCGGTATCTACAATGGCTGAAAGCAGAAATCCAATAGCTGGTACTTGCCCCGATGTGCGAACCGCATAAAATAGTAATTGTACGATAGATACCATCCAAAGCACAATTTGTGTTCGTACAATTCACAATCTGCAAATAAGCGGACTTCTCGATTTTTGGGAGGCCCGCTTTTTGTTTTACTATGAAAGGAGTTTTTATGAGCAACCCAAAAAGACCAGTTTCTCCGGTCGAAGAGTTTATCAAGACTTTCCATGAGATGAGCGCCCGGTACGGTCGCAGCGAACTCTGGTATGACTACATTGATATGCATGCCATTGCACTCGCGAACACCTGTGATTTGCGGTGCAGAGACACAAGAGAGGAACAGTACAATGCCATCGTCCAGAAATACGATGAGAAGACCGTACAGCAGTTTGCTGTGCTTACCGCCATCACAATGACCGCGCTCTTGGAAAACCCTGAGCAGGATTTTCTTGGCACCGTTTACCATAATCTCGGATTAAGCAAAAGCCAAGCAGGGCAGTTTTTCACGCCGTACAATGTCGGACAGATGATGGCACGCATAAACATGCCGGATTCTCTTGTTCTGGACAAGTCCCGTATCCTGCGGGTGAACGACCCGTGCTGTGGTGCCGGATGCCTGCTTCTGGCGGGGTACAATGCAATGCGCGAGCAGTTGGAATCTACTGACCCGGACTGGGACAAGTATGTTCTGTTTGTGGCACAAGACATTGACCCTCTGGTCTGCAAGATGTGCTACATCCAGATGTGCTGTATTGGCGTTCCGGGAGTTATCGTAGTAGGCGACTCTCTGTTCCCAGACGCAGAGCGGGCACCGACAGATTTTTGGTTCACGCACAAGTATTTTGCTTTGGACGAGAAAGCCCTTGAAAATACATACCAAAAAACAAAGGAGTGATACGAAATGCATATGGTCACCGAAACCTACCAACTTCGCGATGGTGATAAGCTGACTGAATTTTACAATGGTATTGACTGGAAGCCGCTGTTTGAGTTTGTCCGCCACTATTACGGCATCGGCGTGGAACAGATGCCTACAACATGTCTCAAACCCAATGGTCGCATCGAGGTGAATTGGCCGGAGAATCTGCGCGATAAGTGTGGTCTTTTCGGCCATACGTACCGCGAAGTATATCTGCAGACATTCTCGTCCTGCTGCTTCCACGACATCACCTACGACAAGGACATTGTCGATAAGTACCTCGCTCGTCCGGACTTTTATCGTTTGAATATTTCTTTGGAAAACGACTGCAACGGCACTTCTTCGGATGCTTATTTGCAGCTGACATTTTCGCTGAAACACATCGAATTTTCCGGAGGGTACAACTTCGCAAACCTGTTCAGTGCTGAATACCGTAAAGATACAGGCTGGTTCGTTGTATCCGGAGAAGGCGAAGTCCTCATGGGAGCGAAGAAATAAAAAGTCGCCGCTCATCTTCGGATGGGCGGCATTTTTTACTTGCTAAAATGTGCGAACCGCCTAGAATGGTATTCGTACGATAGATACCATCTACTCAAGCACTTTTGTGTTCGTACAATTCACAATCTGCAAATTAGCGGACTTCCCGAATTTTGGGAGGCCCGCCTTTTTGTTTGCAAACAAAAGGAGTAAAGAATTATGACCAAAACTCTACCCAAGCCGATGCACCGGTTCGGAAATGCACAAATGATTTGCTGTCCGTACCCCGCGAAAGATTCCTCGATATTGCTTCCAAACTCGACAGCCTGGCTTTCGATGACGACCCCTATGAGTACCACGACAACGAAGGCGTGGAAAGCATCTCTGACATCGCAGACAATCTTCTGAACCCCACTTATCGCAAGGCGATTATCAAGGCTTTGCAGGATAAGCAGGAATACTACGCCGAGGATGAATTTGATGATGCTCATATCGCAGAGAGAGCCACGGACATTCTTGACAACCTTGCTGAAATCTTCGGTTCCGACGAGCAGGAAGATTAAAAGTATTCTCAAACGCATTGCGTGTATATGATGCAATATGGTATAATAAAAACAGAGGTGATACCGTGAAAACATACACTCTTATCGGCGGCGTAAATGGTGCGGGGAAATCCAGCTTGACTGGTTCTTTGCGTTCTGAGCGCAGCGACCTTGGTATTGTGGTAGACCCTGATAAGCTGACCGTTCAATGCGGCGGCGACGAGTACGAGGGCGGCAAGCTTGCCGTCAAACATATCGAGCAAGCCTTAGAGGACGGCGTGAATTTTACGCAGGAGACAACTCTTTCTGGGGGATATCCGAAACGCCTCTGCAAACGCGCAAAGGAGGCCGGATACTATATTCGCCTGTACTATGTCGGTTTGGACACTGCCGAGGAAAGTATTCGGCGAATCCAAAACCGCGTAGAACGCGGTGGGCACGACATTCCTACCAAGGATGTAAAGGCTCGATTCTCTCATCGTTTCGAAGATGTCCTGAAAATTCTTCCGTATTGCGATGAAGCCAAGTTTTTCGACAATGACAACGGATTTGTTCTCGTGGCGGAATACCGTAACGGGCAGATTCTTCCCGTTGGAACGTATCGTCCCATGTGGCTCAGCCAACTCATGGAGCAATTTGATTGACATTTTCCCCGCTCATCTTTGGATGGGCGGCATTTTTTTACTTGCCAAAGTGTGCGAACCGCCTAGAATGGTATTTGTACGATAGATACCATCTACTAAGGCACTTTTTGTGTTCGTACAAAAATTCATAATTTCGCTGAGGCGGACTTTCCGAAGAATCGGGAGGCCCGCCTTTTTGCGTAGAAGGGAGTATTTATATGGCAACCAGAAAAATATTATTCCGTGGTCAGACTCGGCACAAAGGGGAGAAGACCTCCATATCCGGTAAGCCTCTGCCCGGCATCTGGGTCACAGGCGGCATCTTTCCTCAGAACAAAGGCTATGAACGCGCCATCATCTATACCCAAGACCCGAAGGTTGAGAAGCATGTTGTATATGCTGAAACAGTAGGGCAATACACGGGAGTTGATGATGTGTTGGAGACCCCCGTCTTTGAGGACGACATCATCACCTTTTGGCAGAGGACCGACACGAAACACATGCAGCGTTACAAGGGTATTGTGAAGTACGACGAGGCGCTGACAAGCTTTACGGTTGTTTCCTGTGAGCCCAACCGTCTTAGTGACCCCGTTTTCCTTTGGGATTGCTCCGATATTCATGTGGTTGGAAACACTTTCGACGGTGAGCTCAGCAAGCGTGAGCAGGAAGTGACGTGTACTTACACCAAATGCCTTGCATTGGCGAAGGACATTGATACGCTTCAACTTTGCTACGGTCCTCGTTTTAACGCTCTGAAGGTTGACAGCCTCTGGAACAAAGCTTTTGAGCTGATGGATGATGTGACCCGCTCTGAAATCATCGAAGACTTGAAGTTCTTTCAAAAGGCGTGGCGTGGATATGAGGAAAAGCCGGTAAAGGATGCGCAGAAAATCCTCGACGGTATCTCCGAACTGTTCGGTGAGGAGGTGGCGTCCAAATGACTTCTGAGCACGATTACCGCAATGCTGTTCGCTATCTGCAAAACCTTCTGAACGGCGGTCTCATGGGCGCAAGAGGAACTTCTCCTCTGATGACGGCCATTGAAGCCTGCGAACTGCAGATTCCAAAACATCCCATCTCTAAAAGCTGGTCGCCGAATCTCTGCCCGCATTGCAATGCTGACCTTGGCGGAGACTGCAACGACGGCTACTACGAGAACCCTCACTATGACCGCTGCCCTGTCTGTGGTCAGCGGCTTGATTATAGTGAGTAAAGGAGCGTGAAATATCATGATGCAGCAAGAGTTTGAGAAGCTTACGAAGGTAAAAGTCACCTCGGAGGAATACAACGTCATTGAAGCCGCATACATGGCTTGTCAAGAAGACAAGCAGGTTTTCTGCAAGCAGTGGCTCAAAAAAGACGGTATCCGGAATCTGTTGAAGGACCGGCTTGCGGAAATCAAAAGTCTGAACAGTACCATCAAGGAACTGGAAAAGAAAATCGATACCATCGAGGACTGGAAACCATCCATCAAGTACGGCACCCATTATTCCGACACTTCCTATCGCAGTCTTTCCGCCGCCTGTGAACGAAACGGAAAAAACCTGTTCGCGGTGCAGTCAGACGCTGAGGTTTTCATTGCCGCCCGCTTCGGCTTCAACGCCTCAAAACTTGTCATCATCCCGGATGTAGAGACCTATGAGTCGAACCGATACGGAAATGTCCGGCTTGCAAAAGCCGAAACCAGAAAACCTCTGTATGTCAGTGAAAGCTTCAACTATGCACGCTTCGATGTGCTTTGCAAAGGCGGACACATGCAATGGGAACTGGTTGACGGCAAGCTGTGCGACTACGAAAGTCCCAATATCTAATCTGCGGGGAGCAATCGTTTCCCGTGCCCAACAACGCGCAGACCCCAATGCTGTCTGCGCACAATTTTCCAAAACCATATCAAAAAGGAGCGTATTTTTATGACCTTACCGACCCATCATCCGTATTTTTTTACTTGCCCCTCGTGTGGCTGCAAGCTGATTTCCGTATCCAGCGGTGTGAGGGCTAAGCCGCATTGCCCGGAATGTGACTATTTTGCCGATGACGCATTCGTAGTCAAGGACCGCGTCGTGAACGAGGCCATGAATGTCATCGCCGACAACGCGGAACTGGCTGAAAATTTTGCCGAGACCGTCAAAAACGAAATTGCAAGCGATGATGATGCCTATGCACACATCGGGTTTCACCTGGCAAACGATATCCAGAATCAGAGTCCCGCATCTGAGGTGCTCTTGACCCTTTGCGGCTGGAACATCAACACGCTGCTCGACAAGACTCCGCCTATCGCCATCAGAGAATAATAATAAAAAAGGAGAACGACAAAAATGTTTAACGACATCAACCTTTCCAACGCTTTAGCGTTGATTGACAAGCCCGTATGGGTCATCACAGAGGTTCGCGGTCGTAACAAGAACAACCGCACCTATTCCAAGTCCCGCAGCAAGAATGTGATTTATCCCGCCACTATCACAAATGTGCAGGTGTGGCGCGGGTATTCTCACAGCAAAGGGGATACCGGTTGCCCGAGATGTACCGTCACCGTCGATATCGCCACAAAGGACGATACCGGCACAGAGATTTACTTCGACCTTCCGAATGAGCTGCTGAATGTCACGGTGTTTGAAAGCAAGGAGGATGCCGAGAAGGAACTCGCATACCTTAATTCCAATAAAAACACCATGACCTATTCCGAGCAGCGTCAGCGCGAGGATAAAAACAACGCAAAGGTGTTCGGAATCGCATGATTCGGAGAGAAAATCGCTTTTCTCCCTTGCCTATTTATGCAAACCGAATACAATTAGAACTGTACGATAGATACCATTCATAAACGGCATTCTGTGCTCGTACAATTCACAATTTCGCTTTAAGGCGGACTTCTCATCACGAGAGGCCCGCCTTTTTGTTTAAATTTTCAAAAAGGAGTGTTTTATTATGACCGAAAACGGAAAAGCAAGAGAGCTCATAGCTACCTCTGAAACGACCGTGAAGGTTGACCCCCAGAATGGCTGGTATCTCAAGCGGTTTGCCGCCCTGCAGTTCGAAGGCTCCGTGGACAATTTTGGGACAAATATGCCAATTCATGTCCTTGAACAGCAACTTCCGAAAGAGGATACCATGAAGTTGGATGACGCTGTCATTGAAGGTCAAGAAATCGATTACAGCAGGTTTTATGACGAAAAGGGTAATGAATATTCGTCAGTTAGTGAACTTGTGCAGACACGGCTCGACCTTGACGATGACGATGCCATTCAGGAATACAACAAGGAAAATCCTAGCTTGCCGTACATCCCGTATGAAAAGCTGCGGGACATGGATAAGAAGGATATTCCGGAAATGTTGTCGTCCGTCGTTGATGAAGCCGACTATGTGGATGCATACAAGGAAGTGACCCATGTCGCATCCTACCATGTGGAGGTCACTCCTATGAGCAACAACTATGAAGCCATGGGATTCGCGTTCACACATCAGGGACTCAAAGAATACGAGAAGTCTATCGACAACCATATTTTCTATCCTTGCCGCTGTTACGCACATGCAGGGGAGAAATATGGCCGAGAAGCGGGTGACTTCTATCCTATCATGGAGTTTCTGCACAGTGCCGGTGAGCAGCTTCTGCGCGAGGATATCAGACGGTACGACATCAAGCCCGCCGTTATCAGAACAGAGGAGGGCACGAATTCTACCGCACGCAGCCCGATGAGATGATTCTGGCCGCATTGGTAGAAGTCGATGACAAGGTAACCGGAAAACGCTATTGCAGCATCCGCGTCTGGTGCTCCGGGCACGAGGTTAAGACCCGGTCTACGGGTTCCTACTATGTCCTGAATAAGCACTATCTGACTGTCAACAAAGATGACATGGTTGCCACATACCCGTATCCGTTCTCTTGTGACGATGGTGCCAACACGCTGTTGAAAGCCACGGACACGAATATCCTGACACCCGTGGAGCGCCTTTTCCTCTGGACTGAATACAAGAATCCGAATCCCATTGAAACCAAGAAAAAATAAGGAGAGTTTACCATGAATACCTACAATGTTGTCATTTCTGTTTCCACGACTGTTTGCATTGATGCTGAAAGCGCTGATGATGCCATCGAAAAGGTAAGTCAGGCGTTGAATAATGGTGATGCAAACATGAGCACTGATGTTGCCAACAACATCGGCTATTCTATGCGAAACGGCCACTATGAGGTGACAGATGCCATCCCGATGGATGAGTGAGGATGTTGAACTATGACTGAGATAGCATTTTTGGTGAAACCCGACTCTGAGATGTACCGCAAATACTTCAAACAAAAGAACGAGCTGGACAAATTTGTCGGATTCGCATCCTCGTTCATCGACAAATACTTCGTATCGCGTAACAAGGACTTCGATTACAGCTTTTCCACGAACATGCGCCTTACCGTGAAACTTCCGCCGAATGACGAAGAATGGTTTGGCGCACAGCTCATGAAGGAAAAGTCGGAGAGTGGGTTATGCGTGTTCAAGAAGAACTCGCCCATGAATAAGCGCTGGCACGAGGAAGTTACATCGCATATCAACCCCTATTCTCTAACGGCGAGCAAATGGTGGTTCATGGATTTTCCGTATTGCGGGAAATGCCAAATCGCCATGTGGGATGACGGCTGCGGTAATGTTTACGGGTATTATTCCACCCCGGCTGCGCATCACAACTCCGGAAAATTGCCCGATTATGTACAACCCATCAAGATGAGCGAGTATTACATCGCTCAGGAGCGCTGCAAGGAACTCGATTCTCTTTTGTCCGAGGCTGTGGACAAGGGGAGCCGCGCATCTCATATCGGCTCCTATAAAGCAACCTTCAAAAAGACCAGCGATGGTTCGGACGGTACAGGCTTTGAGGATAGTACCAGCGTATGTTTCTCGGTTGAGCATTGTGCAATGCCGTCTAATACGCGAACCGCTATCGTCGGCCTTCTCCACGATTACTGCTCGAAAAATCAGCGGTGTCTTGATGACCTTGCCGAATTCGAGTATCTCGGACCCGCCGAGAAGGCTGATAGCCCTGCATAAATCGCATTTGTACGAAAAAAATCAATAAGGAGTGTAAATCATGACTCGTTTTTACATTGAAGGCGCTGAAGAATTCGACCGTGCATGTCGGTTACTGGACAAGCGCGATGTTCCTTACGACATCGATGGCGGTGACCGTATCATGGTCGCGGATTGCTACGCCATTCAGGTCATTGGCGTGTTCGAGTTGTTCGACATCGACTACGAGGAGGTATGAGCATGCTGCGACTTAACAAAATCAGTCCTAAAAAGCCTTGCCCGTTTTGTGGTGCCTTCCTTGAAAACGAAGCACCCAGCACTATCTGGTGTCATCCGCAAAACAGCTGCTTGCTGAGCCTCCGTGGCATTACCGGAGACGACCAAATTGCTCAGTGGGATACGCGCTTCGATGCAAAGGGAAAGAAGGTGCTTGACGATGCTGAATGAGCTTTTTGCTCGTGAAATCCTTGAAACGAGCATTGCGCTTGGCATCCTCCAAGAGATGAACGGCGGCGTCGTTATTTACCATGAATCAAGCAAAGAAGACCCCGAAAACCTTCCTGCCGGGTGGTATATCGATGACAAGGATTATACCACGTTTTCGATTGCCACTGACCCCGGAAGCTATAAGAGAACTCAAGCCGTGTCTGGTTGAGGCTGGATATCAGTATGAGGAAAGGGAAGCGTTTTGGGAGAACATCCTTGGCAACACGGCTCCCAAACTTCGCTTGCCGATAAAAGTATCGCAAATCTGAAAGGGGAACTATCATGACCGATAAGAGCATTTTTACCGCGACCCGTATTCGCGGAGAGGAAAAGGAATTTCTCGGCAGTGTCCTGCTCAGTTCTGAAACGGATACCGCTTCCGAATTTTTCCGCAACATCATCAAGAAAGATGTAAAGGATGTCGAGGTTCAGAAGACCGAAACTGGCTATGTCTTGACCGACAAAGCCGACCGAGACGCCTGCTACATCCTGACTCGCACGCAGCTTGACGATGCTTTCTGGAACAGCTGCACAGCTGATAAGAAGCATTGACGCTTTTCCCGTCCACCGTTTGGTGGGCGGGATTTTTTGTTGACGCTGGAAAAGTTTGCAGCACGAACAATAAAGATTTCGATTTTTTACCAAATTACATTTCCGGCGTTGACATTGCTTGCGGCCGGCGTAGAATAAAGATTGTACGATAGATACCATCTACAAAGGCGCTATTCGCGTTCGTACAATTCACAATTCTGTATTCACTAAGGCAGACTTACCATTCGTGGTAGGTCTGCCTTTTTTTGTTTACAGCAAAACAAGCACTTGGAGGTGCATTATGAAAAACAATGAAATACTCGTCCGCAAAGCTATCGAAGACAAAGAGCGTGAAGCAAACAGCTATGAAGACCAGGGGTGCTACAATGCAGCCTACTGCTATGGTTATGCTGCCGGTGCATCGGATGCGCTGTCTACCTTGAAGAATCCGGACCCAAAAGAACTCTTTATCATCCTATCGTACTACTCGAATGAGGACGATGGCGAGTTTGACCGCGTCGGCAGCTGCGACAAGGTTTATCCTACGCTCGAAGCCGCCAAAGCCGCAGCCGACAAACTCTTCAAAGAGGACAAGGAAAACCGTCCCGAGAACATCGCTGTCGCTTACACCCTTGATGATTGCGTCCGCGATATCGAGGAAAACCCGCTGTATGTTGTCGGTGAATGGCAAAAGAACGCTTTTGGAAGCTATCACAATTTCTACGCAGTTTTCGCTGTTTCTCTCACCGAGGACTAAACGCAAGGAGAATTAAAAAGATGCTCAAGGTATTAGGCGGTCAATGCCGCAGTATTCCCGTTGTTGACGGGAAGGTGAATCTCGTTTTGAAGGCAGTTGTTCCCGCACCAGCAGACAAAGAAAAAGCTGAGAAACTCTGCTCCTTGAACGGCTGGGCACCGCACACTGACATGTTCAACAATCTTCTTATCACTGCTCCCGTATCTTTGGATGCATACCGCCTTTCGGATAGTTCCGTCATGAATGCTTATATCGGCTTTGCTGAGAAAGCGGCTATCGCTCTGGTCGGTAACAAAAACGGGTATCTGATGGCCGGCGTCGCATCCTACGGTGCTGTTGGCTAAGAAGGCTTCGGCCAAGCTTCGTTACATAACGCTTTTGTGCTTTGTATAGTTCGTCACATTACACACTCAATTTTTCAGGCCCAAAGGAGGAGCCACATTATGCGTAAAGACAATCCTATTGACAAGCCCATCACTGTATCTCTTTTCGGAACCGCTGCATCTGCAACTCTCATGGTTGCTTTTGCCATTGCTTATCGCATTGCCGGTCTTTTTGTTCCTGACACGAATGCAGTCATGGTGACGGTTCACGGTATTATTTCTCTTTGCGGGAACATCTTGATATTTTCCACCATTGCTACCGTTGCATCCGTCATATACAGCAAACTGTGCGATGACCGCGCAATAGCTGAGCGTTTTGCAAAACCTCCAAAGTCATCTGCTGTTTCGTCCGTTCTCACCAGAATCGCATTCGTAGCAATCATGATTTGCGCTGTTGGCTTTGTCATCGAAATCGTCGGTATGTCTCCAATAACCATGTTTTTGGAGGCAATTGGTGTGCTGGAAGCACACGAGGCGTTTTTGCACGAGTTCGAGATAATCCTGTCTTGCGTCTGCAAGGTCAGTTTTATGGTCGCTGTTTTGCTTGCCTTCGCGGCGTATAAAGCGAGGAGATAATTTTGTATAATCGCATAGGAAATCTTTGCCAAAAGAGACTTTTTATGCGCTTATAAATAAATTTTTCTGTTGTACTCTGTTGCGAAAAGAGTATAATAGAAAGAAGGGAGGCAGTAATGCCTAACGAAAAGGACAGCACCGAGAAGCACCTGCTGAACTATGCAGATGTTTTCGCCGATGTTGTGAACGTGCTTGTATTCCACGGAAAAGAAGTCATCGACCCGAAAGACCTCGTTTCTACCGAAGCCCGCTCTGTGCTTACGCTTCACGGTAAGACCCGCGAGCAGGAACGCGATGTGGTTAAAATTTGGACAAAGGGCAATACTAAGATTGCTCTTGTAGGTCTGGAAAACCAGACTTTACAGGACAAAGACATGCCACTTCGCGTTTTAGCCTACGATGGCGCAAGCTACAAGGAGCAGGTCAACCATCACCGGAGCAAGAACAAAGAACTCAAAGAAGAGAAAACATATCCATGTCTTTCCTTTGTCCTGTACTTCGGTACAACACATTGGGCAAAGCCAACGAGTTTGCTGGAATGTATCGAAGACATTCCCGAAGAACTCAAATCCTTTGTCAATGATTATCACATCAAAGTATTCGAGATTGCATTTCTCGACGATGATACGCGAAAGCTTTTCAAAAGTGATTTTCGTCATGTCGTCGATTATCTGCATCAAGTCCGGACCAAAGAAGAATATCAAGCATCTGCACAACCGGTGAAATATCCTGCCGAGGTTTTGCAACTCATGGCAGCTTTTACCAATAACAATCGGTTTCTCGATGTTGCGTATGAAATCGACACTAGGGGGCCAACAAATATGAAAGACCTTATCGGCAACATGTTGTCTGACAGCGAGCGCAAAGGCGAGCTGAAAGGCGAACAGCGGGGCGCACTTAAAAGCACTGTTGACTGCGTCGTCAACCTTGTTCGTTCGACCAAGGGAAACACTAATCTCAACGATGCTCTGGAGATGCTGAAGGTTCCTGCTGACATCCGCGATGCGGTTGCTAAACAGGCCAAAGCACTTCTCGAAGCATAAAACAACAACATTATGCCGCTCACTGTTTGTGGGCGGCATTTTTTGTTGCCATCACTTTATGGTGTGCATTTTCTTGATTGGATGTCAATGGCAAAATGCACATAGGATGGTATATTTATATAAGCTAAAAGTATTGTAACCCCTCTATATGTCGTCTTGTGAGTTGCCACTTTTGTAGGCGGCTTTTTGTTTGCCATTCATCGGCAAAATACAGGATTACTTCTATGCAAATTTGACATTTTGCCGTTATCGTTGTATACTATACTAAAGCGAGGTGGCGGTATGGCTTATATTTCGGTCGCTGATGCGGCAAAAAGATGGAATCTCTCGGAACGGTCGGTTCGGAACTACTGCGCTATCGGCAAAATCCCGAATGCAGTTCTTGCCGGTAAAACATGGCAAATCCCGGAAGACGCAGAGAAACCGAAACGGACAAACGCAAAGGTCGAGAACGCTTTGCTGTCCGTTCTTCGGGAAGAGAAGAAGAAGCAGCGGAAAGGCGGAATCTACCACAAAGTTCAAATTGACCTGACCTACAACTCGAACCATATTGAGGGAAGTCGCCTGACGCATGACCAGACCCGGTATATTTTCGAGACGAATACTATCGGGTTTGAAAGCGGGGCTGTAAATGTGGACGATGTTGTCGAGACCGCGAACCATTTCCGATGCATCGACATGGTCATCGACAACGCTATGTATCCGCTGTCGGAGACGCTCATCAAGCGCCTGCATCTCACGCTAAAAAACGGCACAAGCGATTCCCGGAAAGACTGGTTTGCCGTTGGCGAATACAAACGCGTTCCTAACGAGGTCGGCGGGCGAGATACCACCGCGCCTGAAAAAGTCGAAGCGGAGATTTCCGAATTGCTGTCCGGCTATAATGCCGTCCCAAATCATACGCTCGAACAAATCATTGCATTCCATCACGACTTCGAGTGCATTCATCCGTTCCAAGACGGCAATGGGCGTATCGGCAGACTTATCCTTTTCAAAGAATGTCTTAAAAATAACATTGTCCCGTTTATTATCGAGGATGACTTGAAGATGTTTTATTATCGCGGGCTCCACGAATGGAACCATGAGCATGGGTATTTAGTGGATACTTGCTTAACGGCACAGGACAGATTCAAAGCATATCTGGACTACTTCAGAATCCCGTACAGTGGCTGAATCGTACAGGATTTCTGATGGACCGGAAGGAGGAGAGGGACTGTGAAAATCAAGGTGATGTATCGTGCCCAGTGCCTTGCTGCAGCTCTGGGGTATGGACCCGAGTATGATGCCGAAAACATCGACGAACCTACGCTCATCATTTCGATTTCCAGCACTGACGATAAGCTGCCGCACATCATGGACGAGGCCGACAACAAGAATATCCGGCATATCGAATACCTCCAGTTCGATGATATCGACACTGCCGAAAGCGTGCATGGGCTCAAACCGATGTCTGACGAGGACGCCGGATATATTGTAGATGCATTTCTTCAGTATGTTGACGGAGTTTCCCAGATTATCGTTCATTGCGATGCGGGATATTCCAGAAGTCCTGCCGTAGCAGCGGCTCTGGCGAAGGCGCTAGGGGAGAGCGATGATGAGTTTTTCGGGCATGAGTACTGTATCAACAATCATGTGTACACCACGCTCCTGAAACAACTGTCAGAGCGAAAAATCCTAAAATAGTTGCCGAATCTTGCGAACGGCATAGTATTGAAGTATGACCATTACGGCGGGCGGACCTTTTGGGTCTGCCCATTTTTTCGTTTTGGAGGTACATCCTATGCATCATTCGCAAAAGCGGTATAAGACGCTCTATTTCTTTGCCGCGTTGATTGCAGCCGCTATCAGTGTATTACTCATTGAATTGGGCGGAATCGGGGACAGCGACTATTACTGGCATATCGTTCTCGGCAGAGAAATTTGCTCTACACACACGATTCCGGTCGCAGATACCTTCTCCTGGATATCTCAGGATTTAGGGCTGACAGAGACCGCGCATTCATGGCTAAGCAGCATCATCCTCTATCAGCTCTCGTGCATTTCTTCTAATCCCGTGGTAGGACTGCTCATCTATTCCTTCATCACCGCGTTCCTGTACGCGCTCTTTATCGAATATGCCTGGGCGAAAGAACTGCGCGACCCGTTTGAGAATTGTCTGTTCGTCACCATTGTCACAGCGCTACTATCCTGGGCCGGAAGACCTCAGAACATCGGCATGATTCTCTTTGTGGTCTCTTTCTATCTCTTGAACGACCTATACCGGAACCCGGACTCGAAACGGTGCTGGCTATTGCCGGTTTTGAGTTTCGTCTGGGCGAACCTGCATGGCGGGTCTTTGCCTATTCTGTTCGCGTTCATTGTTCTTTTCATTCTGATGTGCTATCTGCCCGACATCAATACCTTCGGTCTTGTCAATGAGAACGAACAGAAGACAAAGAAGGTCAAGACCTATATCCAGATTCTTGTTGCCAGTCTTCTGACAGGACTTATCAATCCCTATACCTACAAACTATACTACTACTTCTTCCTGACAAACAACGATGCTACAAAGAAATATGTCTCGGAATGGCAACCGTGCGAGCTCGCCGATATCGTTGCCCTCTTCTGTCTGGCATTTCTGTTCATTGTCTTTGCCTCGCACAAGAAAGTCCGCATCACGGAATTTCTGCCGATACTTTGCTGTCTGATTCTTACATCCCGCTATGTACGAATCCGCACCTATCTTCTGATTGTCACTACGCCTTTGATTTTCCGGTTCCTCGCCGTCATGATGAATGAGCAGGAAAACAAGATGTGGAAGACCGGCGGCAGGCCAACGGAAGGGTTCACAGGCCAGGCGAAGAGGAGTACAATTCTCACCTTAGTTGTGCTGGTCGCCGCCATCGTTCTCTATGCTCCCTTTGTTATCAATGACCCTGACAAGACCTACGACAAGATGGACCCTGTCTTTGTGCAGGAGCTTCACAAACTAAATCCTCAGCGCCTATACACGGGCTATAACGACGGAGGCTTAGCGATATACCATGGGTTCCAAGACTTCGCAGACAGCCGCGCAGACCTGTATCCGGACGATGTGATAGACGCTTCTATCTCGATGGGCACTGGCTCGGAAAGTGCTACTGAACGCACGGTTCAGGATACTCTCGATAAGTGGGATTTTGATGCCGTTCTGCTCAACCGCTCTCAGCATAAGCTGTGCATCGAAGTCATGGACCTGCTTCCTGACTGGACTCGCGCTATTGAGTCTCAATACTATGTTGTGTTTGTCCCGAAAACATAATAATATTTTCTCGCTCCCTGGCATTTTTGCAGGGGAGTTTTTTGTTTTGGTAAAAACAGAGAAGATTTTGGTGCTTTCTGGCTGGTTCCCGCTCTGAGCACTGATAGAGCCAGGTTGTTCTGCGCTAACATTTGTCGAATCATAGTTGTATTCAATACACCTGATTCACTTGTGCAACTTGCTATATACCCCTGCCTGCACCCACTTGCGGATACTTGCGAACCGCAGATAATGGGAAATAAGCAACTAAAATCACAGTATGATGTGTCCGCAATGCAATGGAACGACATATATAGGGGTATCACAATGCAAGCTGCAACTGCTGCTACAATCGAATATACCGATTATCCCGAGTGCGAGCGCCGTATTTACCCTACGGAGAACGATATTGCGTTCTACAAGACCTACGAGTTCTGCGAAGCAGAGGGCGCTCTTCAGGTGTACTCTAAGCCCGAGGGTGTCGGACACAAACTTAGTGCCATTCGTCAATTTGCCCCGAACACTATCATGCCGGAATTGCATAGCATCTTCACAAAGACCAGTGAAAAGTCGAATCGGCTCACATACTATAACTGCACCACGAACCTGTACATCACAAATAACACGGCGTACTGGGCTAAATCCCTGCGCGAGAGCGGTATTCGTACAGACTCCCGTATCTCTCAGCTGATTTCTCTGGGCTTTGATATCGACTGTCATGAGGAGGGTGTCCCTCTCTATTACAGTGATGGCATCTGCAAGATGCTGACTACCGCCATTTATAATGGGGTTCTTCCGGAAGGCTTTGTTGTCAATACCGGACGCGGCGCAGCTTACTGGATTTTCATAGACCCTGTCAATCCGAACAACAAGCACGCCCTGAAAATCTATAAGCGGTTACATACCAAGATTCGCACGATGCTGAAAGCGGAGATTGTGAATTGGGGCGACAATTTCCTGTACGCTTCCGTAGACGATTCCGTTAAAGGCATCAATCATATTATGCGTCTGCCTGGCACTTTCAATACGAAGGCCGGGCGCTGCTGCCATGTCTATCATGCCCCTGCAGTGGGATACCGGCTCAATGACCTGTATGTCCTTGCAGATTCTATCGATGTTGAGTGGCGCATCGTGGACGATACAGTCGTCTCGAACCGCGAAATCTTCAATACCACCGATGAGCAGGAGCTTGCATGGGCAAAAAAACGCTTTGCGAAGCGTATTCTCGAATGGAATACGGAGCGCTCTGTAGTTTCTGCCAGAAGTATTGCAAGGCCCCGGTCTGAGATTGCCGAACGCTGCATCACACAGCGCTGGGATGCAGTCATCGATTTTCTGCGCAGAAACACGACCCCTGTTGGAAAACGACATACTGTGCTGCTGTACTGCTTATCTACAGCATGCGATTATCACCAAGCTGCGTCTTTGGAAAAGGCACAGCTTATTAACTCTACCTTTGCGGAGCCGCTTCCGGACAAGGAAGTTGCAAAAATCGTCAGCTGGGTGAAGCATCCGTTCAAGGATGAGACCATCGCTGAGGCTCTTGGTCTGACAAAGGAAGAGTTCAAGAATCTGCGCATCAGCACTTTCAAGAAGAAGATGGATAGGAGCCGTCAGACCCATGACGGGATTCTGTACCCGGTTGCCAGCTCCGCTACTGACCGCAAGATGCTTGGCGTTCTGATTGACCACAAGGTCATTCCGGATTACCGTATCCGCAACCATAGAAAAATCTGGGAAGCGGCACAAAAGCGCGAAGCCAAGAAGGCAATGTACGATACCATCATCGAGCTCTTTGACAAGGAAAAACTGAGCATAAAGCAGATTGCTAAAAAACTCAAAATCGGCATCGATACTGTCAAGCGTCAGGCGGCAATTCGCGGTGTTGATATCGTGGACGAGGAGAAGAAGCGCCGTATGCGCCGCTCTCTCGAGATGCAGGCACTCTCCGGCGAGGGTTGGAGCGTCAAGGCGATTGCGGAACTGTTCAAGTGCCATGTAGCGACCGTCTACCGCGCTCTGCAGGAAGTCATTGAGCAGACTGCCGAAGAACTTGAGCGCTCGATTCGCGCAGCTGCTGACAGGGTTGTCGAGCACACGAATGAACTCAAAGTCAAGGCTGTTGAGGTAGTCGAGCAGATGAAAAATCCGTTCCTGCCCGTTCTCGAAAAAGCCGAGCTGCGTCTTAACCTGTACACCAGACAGAAGACCATTGACCGAATCACGAAGCCGTTTCAGGACGCCGGTTACCTTCCCGCAACGCTCGCACTGCCCCGCAAACAGGTCATCGAAGGCAGCAACTTGAGCGTAGCTATCCGCCTCGGCAGCGACTACCAGAGCGTCTGCTCGATGGATGAGTTGTTGCTGGATGAGTCCCGACCAAAGTGCGTGGACTACTCCAAAGCAAACCTTTGGCTCGCAGAACCCGATGACGACCCAGAGGATTTTGAGCCTGATTTCCCAGATGACGCCGCGTTCCAGATATCTGCTGAGTGTCTGGGTGAATACGATGACGAAGTATCCAGCAGGTGGTAAAACCGCTTGCTGAGCCCGTTTTGTTTCGCAAATTTACGCAAAATGGTGGCAATAAGAAAACAGGTATTGTGCAGCCCTAGATATATAGAGCTCTATAAGATTAAAGAGAGTCTTAGATTTTTTTGGAAAGAACCGGAAAGAGTAGGAGAGCGGCTAAGAAAGCACTGGAGCCCCTGAGAGTGCCTGTGGGGAGAACCTGAGTAGGGTAGGGTGGCTACGCAAACACTTAAGCTCAAACTCCCGTAGGCCGCCGTATGGCGGCAACTGCGTTTTCGCAGGTAGTAGACAATACAACGGAGAACACCTAGCGCAGCTGCGCGTAACTGCGCGGTGAGGGATAGCAGGAGTCCACGGAACCGAGAAGCACCTGTAAGCCCCTGATTGCCCCAGAAAGCCCCGGTTCGGCACTAGACCTCTGAACCTCCCCTGAGCGCACCTGATAGCCTGAGAGCGGCACCAGCCTGCCTCGCAGCTGAACCCTCTCGGCACGGCACTTGCACGCTGGCACACGACCGGCTACCGTTCGGCACAAGGCTACCACAGCACCGGAACTAACACTCCCGCGTTCCGGGTCCATCACATCCGGGCATTCAGCACTGTTCGACAGAGGTCGCATGCGGGAATCGCCGCCTATGCTCTGCCAGGGCGAAGAACGCTTAGGGCAGACGAGCCTGTCGTAGCCGAGGCGTATGTTTACCCTACTTACGGCTGCAACCCGAATTTGGGGCATCTCTGCCTGTCTCAGCAGGGGGTCCCGCACAGAGCACGGTTCAAACTTAACGTACTGCAGTCGGATTCAAGCAGCCGTTTGCTCTCTGGTGCATAGTTTCCCGCACGAGCGTCTATGCCAGCACGGCTATCTCGGTCAAGGCATAAACTTACCCTCCTGCGGTGTACGGCTCGAATTTGAGGCATCTCCGCCTGCATCAGAAGGGTGTAGCTGGGTATCGCTCGAAACAGACCCACATACAGGGCTTTTGAGCGGGAACGATATAACTTGCACCGGCAAAAGTAAATTGTGAACAAAATGCAACTAAATCGCATCATGCTTGTATTCAGTACACCTCATTTGGTATAATGTGGATGTGACGAAGAAATGTAGTTTTTGGAGGAGTTTTCGTGGCAAGGTATCAGTATATACGGCTTTGTTCCGTCAAAGACCGGACATGTCCGTATGCGGTCCGCACACAAATTTCCTACTTCAAGGCTCTGATTCGTCACGAACACTACTGCTGTCTGCTCCGCTGCGGCGGTTGCGAAAAGCAGAAAATCCATAAAGAGAGGGTGAACGGGTGATGAATGCAGTCCTTGCGTTTCTGGACGCCTATCGCGGCGTGATTCTGATTGCAACCGTCGTCATCATCATGGCGATTGAATGGGCGGGACGGCAGGGAAGTCTTTGGCTCATGGAGAAAGCGTTTGGTGCCGAATTTGCGGAACGCTACGATACACGCTGGACAGCAATCGGTGTCATCCACCACGAACTCTCGCACCTTCTGGTCGCTCTTTTCACTGGCGCACGCATCGATAAGTTCCGGCTCTATCGTTTCAAGCGCGAGGAAGGGGACAAGGCGCTCGGGTATGTCAACTACACGCCGCGAGGACTGTTCCTGCTTCCACTGCTCCAGAAAACAGCCATCGGCATTGCCCCGGCACTGTTCGGAAGCCTCAATGTCTGCCTGCTCGGCTGGTACATCATGCAAGTTTGGCAGAACGGCGGGACTGCCGCTGCTCTTTGTGAACCTGGTGTATGGGTCGCTGCCACACTCATGGCACAGATAGCCTATCATTCCTGTCCGAGCGCTCAGGATATCAAGGGGTCCTGGATATCGATTCTGTTATTTGCACTGCTCATTGCATTTTCGAGTTTTCGGTATTTCACCCTTGACCTTTCTCTCTGGATTATCCGCACGGTCCTGGTTGCGATGGCAGTGTCCACTGCACCGGCTGTTGTGATAAGCATACTCTTCATCGCCGTGAACGGCGTAAAATATCTGCAGCACACTCTTGCTGCCGGGAGGTACTAATATTTTGATGTCATCCATCAATCCGAAAGAACTCTATCTGCGTATTGTCACTCAGCGCGGCACCCGTACACTGTGCCATGATATCGTAGTCTGCTGCGGAGAAGAAGAACTCACCGATGAACTCTGCGAGCGCAAACGCCTCGAAATCGTTGCCTGTATGCAGGAAGAACTCGAACCCGGTGAGAAAATCGTCAGCGCCGAGTATGTGTCGAAAGATTCCCTCACGCCCGCCGTCCGCGACAACGACAAGGTCGTGCAGTGGCGCACCATGGATTTCATTGCCTACGCTCTCTCGTATGCTTTCGATGACGATGGAGCAGCACACCCTCAGTTCGTACCGACCGTTTTGCTCCGTGTTCTCGTGAACGATAACCCCTGCACCATGAGCCTGCATGACCGTGAACATATCCGTGCGATGGCTGCAAACTATATTCTGGAAACCACGAAAACGCCCATCTACACGCTCAGCCTTATTTCGCCGGACCTCTACTGGAAAACGATGCGGCATGTTGCGGTGACTCGGAAGGACCGTAAGAACATCACTTCCCAGAATATCCTCATCAAGGTCGCAACGTTCAAAGAGGTGGAACGAGTCTCTCATATCCGCGTTGAGCATTTTGAAACTGAGGAACAGCAAAAGCAAAACAAAAACAACCCGTAAACTCTTGCCGATTCGTGCGAATTGCAGATAATGAAAATTAGAGGTGATTTGCATGAGTTGGCCCTGGGCTAAACGACATCCGATGCCGGAGCCTGCCGAATTTATCCGGCAGAATACTACGGCTTTGAATCCCGATATTGTATCCGGTACACCGAGCCCCGCACAGGGCTCTTATCCGAGATTGCCGAGCGAGTTCGTATTGCCCGGTGCCGGAACGGAATCGTTTGACAGGAACCGTGAAGTTTTAGCTGCTTGTCAAAATATGACTGCCACAATCCTTGCAGGATTTCCTGACCCGGACGACGAGTTCTACAAGACCTTGATTTCCGGTGCGCTTCGTATCGGCATCGAATACCTGCTCGTCGGCGGCGGAGAACAGGAACTGCAGTGGCAGGAAGTATATATCTTCTTCCGCAACGAGATGCCTGAGACTATCGAGTCTCTCATGAATGTCGATGTTGACGAATACCAGAACCTGAAAGATGCGGTCGTTCCGTTCAAGGCTTTTGCTGATAAGGCACGGCGCGATGCGGCATCTGCTGCACTGTGGGGATTGTTCGGATACACACACGGGTATCTGAAATTTCTGAATATCCAAGAATATTAAATAACTGTTGTTTTGCAAAAAGGAGAAAGCTATCATGTCCATTCTGAAAAATTTGTTCGCTGCTGTCGGCGCTGTTACCCTCGGCGCTGTTGCTGTCGGTGTTGTGCTTGGTGCCACGACGGCCATGACCGCCGATGACGATGACTTCGACCTCGATGAACTGCGCGATGACGCTCCCTGTGATGGTTGCCGCAAATGCGCCGAGAAGAATGCCGACAACGAGGACGAGGATGACGAGCCGGTCGTTCTGGTCCATGTCGTGAAGGTTCCTTGCTCCATGCCCGAGGAGAAGGACAAGAACGGCGAGAAGAAGGCTTCTGACGCTGATGCCACGAAGGTCGAGGAAAATCCCACCGAAAAGGCAGAAGAGCCTGAGACTTCCGCTGAGGCTGAGGAGGACAAGGCCGAGAAGCAGTAAAAGGGGGATGCCGTATGAACATCGATAATCGCATCAATGTCGTTGCCGGACGCCCCGGAGCGGGGAAAACGCTCTGGGCGGCGCGAGAAGTAGTCGATTGCTTGCGCGATGAGAACAATATTGTCCTGTATATCGGCTTCGACCAGGAATTTGACCGCATCTGCCGGATGGTTCGCGCCAAGTACGGCAACGCCCCGCACGGGCGGCTGCTGTTCGCGTTGCAGGATGGTGCCGGTGAAGCAATCGGCAAGTCCGTAGACCTTGCAAACTTTCAGGCGCAGGGTTTTGCGATGGCAGACCCCGAGAGCGAGGAAGCGCAAAGCCGGAAACCGATGGTGTTCCTGTTTTATGACCAATGCCGCCACGACATCTTCAACGGCAGACGCGAACTGCTCAAAGCTGCTGCGAAGGCTGGCGTACATGTGTATGTTTTGTGCCAGCGATTCAGTCAGGTAGACCGCAATGATATCGACTGGCTGAATGAGCAGTGCTCCGCGTATATCATCTCAAAACACCGCGAACCTCGCCCGGCAACGGACGAAGAAATCCGCGACAAATTCAGATAACATTCCTGCCCGGCAAACCAATGCCGGGTTTCTTGTTACCCGAACGTCAAAATTTAAACGCTATATCGAAACATAAGGAGGAATTCCGCATGAGCAATTTATTTGCCGAAGCAAAGCTTAAAACTGCACTCGCAAACGATACTTATACCGACAAAAAGGAAATCGTATCAAAAGCCGGGTATTTGCTCGGCGTTGATAAGAGCATCTTTGATTCCGGAGAGTTGCTGTCGGAAATTTACGAAGAACTCGAAAAAAATCAGGATGCGCGGATGGTGCGCAACTTATGTTTTCTATTTACCTGCATCGAGCACTGCTATAAGCAGCTGCAGATGCAGATGGTAAACGACCTCAAAAACCTGCATTCAATGGATATGACAAAGGCAGCGACCGAAGCACTGCGCAAGGACGGGCTTGATATCGTCAAAGCAAATTGTACGCTGGACGAATACCGGCCCCGAATCGCGGCGGAAATCGCGAATCGTATTCAGGGTTGCAAGGATATCTTCCCGATGTGGGTGCCGTGGGAGTATATTCGTCAGATGTTTTCGTTCCCGACCAAGACGAAGGACAGGGCGCAGGAAAGAGCGTGGCTGTACTACAACGAGAATATTATCAGATTCCCGTACAATGTCTTCCTCAACTGGCAGTTCAAGGCTGACGAGGGTGGAAACCTTCTGGGCAGTGATGAGCAGTTCCTTATCCGGCTGTATGCTCAGAACGGAGATACCTTCTGCGACTACGACAAGGTTCGCGGGGAAAGCAAACAGACACAGCAGAATGTCGAGCAGTTCCTGCTTCATTCCGTCCGCTCTGAAATCCTCGTGGACTGCGAGAATTGTGACCCGTTGAAGTTCTTTGCTGTGCTGCAGAGCCTTTCTCCTGAGGCTATTGGGAAGATTCAGAAGATTTTCCTGTTCGATGATGTGAACGCTTCGTCCATCTGGGGACTCGTGGAGCATTACACGAAAGCCAAGGTGGACCGGTTCATGACGCAGCGCGTTGTGGAAGGAAAGAGCGTTGTCGATATGACGGTCGCAGTCTGCTGCTGCCAGGAGCACTACGATAAGAAAATCGACAGCTTTCTTCTGTTCTCCTCAGACTCCGATTATTGGCCGCTCATCAACAATGTCGTAACGGCCAGGTTCTTGATGATGTTCGAGCGGGAAAAGACCAGCAAGGCTATCGTAAATAAGATGCGGGAACATCATGTGCTCTACTGCTATACGGACCAGTTCTGCAAGGCGGGAGACGCATACCGGCTCCGCAACGATGCTCTGGCGCTCGAATGCGCATCCTATCTCAAGCAGCAGCTGGGAAGCTGCAACATTGAGGATATGCTGCAAAGCGCCTATGGTCAGACGCGCATCGAGATGACCGAGAAGGAGAAGGAGTTGTTCCGGAAATCTCTGGTCGATAAGCTGCGCATCACGATGGATACCGAAGGAAATCTCAGTATCGGGTTAAGCTAAAGCGAAAACAGCACACCGTTTCGGAAAATTTGCTGGGCGGTGTGCTGTTGCTGTTGTGTGCGAATTGCCGTATACTGAATACACAAAACCCGATTTTTGCACGGAGGCATTTTTTCATGGGAAAGATTCTGGTAATCGCCGAGAAACCATCGCTCGGAAGAAGTATCGCGGGCGCTATTTCATGGTGGAAGGGCGAGAAGTTCGAGAGGCAGGGAAAAGACCGCAACACATGGCTCGAAAGCGATAACTATATCGTGGTATCCCTGGTCGGACACCTGTATGAACTGATAGACTTCGATGCGTATTTTCCCGGCTATGACCCCGCTGTGAAACAGCCATGGGATTTGAAGAAACTGCCGTTCTTCCCCGATGACTGGAAGTTTAAGTTTGAGGGCAAGGAAAAAGTACAAGGTCTTATCAAGGTCGCTAACCAGCAGATGAACCGCAAGGATGTGGATGCCATCTACAATGCCGGAGACCCGGACAGAGAAGGGCAGCGGCTTGTCGATGAAGTGCTTCTGTATGGCTTGAAAGCCCCCAAGACGATTTACCGGCTCTGGCTTCCCGATACTACGAACAAGACCATTAAGCAGGCATTCGAGACAGCCAAGCCCAATGCCGGATACGTATCCTTGTCTTCTTCTGCTGAGACGCGCAGTGAGATGGATTGGCTGCTCGGCATTGAATTAACACGGTATGTATCCATCAAGGCCGGGGGCTTTACCCGTATCGGGCGCTGCGTATGTCCTATCGTACAGCATATCATCGAACGTGAGAAAGCCATCAAGGAATTTGTCCCGAAGCCGTACTCGGCTGTTTCCAGCAAAGAAAAGACGAACGGCGAGGAAATTGAACTCACGAGTAAACGGACATTCGAGGAAGGACAAGAGGCCGAGGCGCAGGCGCTGGCAGATGCCTTCAACAAAGCCGGTGCCACAGTGACCAATATCAAGACAGAGCGCAAGACCGTCAATCCCGGTAAGCTGTTCTCGATGAGCGATTTGCAGAGTTTTGCCTGCAAAGCCGACAAGACATTGTCTCCTGCCGATGTGCTTGCCGCCACGCAGGCGTTGTATGAGGGAGGGTATGTTACCTATCCCCGTACCAACAGCAGCTATCTGGCAACGAATGAGACCGTCAAGGTCGATGCCGCGATACGAGGTCTTGCACAGAACGGTATTACAGGTCTTGTCAATAAACCGAAACTCAAAAGCATCTATGATGACAGCAAAATTGAAGCACACTCTGCTATCACACCGACAGGAAAATGGCCTGCATCCCTTACCGGAACACAGAAAACGGTCTTTGACTGTATCTTGAACCGGTTCTGTGCTGTTTTCTGTGAAGAAGCCTGTACAGTAGACCGCACAACCATCGTGATTCACAGCTATGATGAGGATTTTACCCTGAAAGGTGATGTGCAGGTAACTCCCGGCTGGCGAAAGTTCGAGAAACCTACGGGTGGAGACAAACTTCTTCCGAAACTTAATAAGGGCGATGCCGTAAACATCAATTTCAAGACGGTAGGGAAGATGACTACGCCTCCGAAGCGGTATACGGTTGAGTCTCTTAACAACTGGATGGTCGCGCCGATGCGCGGTGCCGAAAAGGCAAATGAAGAGTATACCGATGAGGAATGGAAAGAAATCCTGTCGGATGCTACGATTTGCACCGAGGCGACCCGTGCCGATACCGTTGACAGATGCGTCAAGAGCAATTATATCTCTCTGAAAAAGGGCGTCTATTACGGAGAAGCAGAAGGGTTCCGGTTAGTCGATACGATGAAAAAACTCGGAATCGACCTCGATGTTCCGGTAACGGTGAATCTCTCTAAGCAGCTGCATTCTATCAAGGACGGAACCCTAACCCGTATCGATGTTCTGGAATTCACGAAAAAAACCATCGAAGAAATCATGGCGAAGAACGTTGCGATTGAATCGGCACAAACCAGACACGGGAACCTTCCGGTCATCTGCAAATGTCCTCGATGCGGCAATGATGTGGTGGAAACACAGAAAACCTTCTCCTGTATTGGAAAAGACAAAGACGGGAACCGGTGCCCGGTAACGCTCTGGAAGAAAAACAAGTTCTTTGAATCTATCGGCAAGAAGCTCACGAAAACGACTGCCGCTGCGCTGCTCACGAAGGGGAAAGTACCGCTCAAAGGCTGTGTGAGCAAGAAAACCGGCAAGAAATACGACTGTATCCTGACCTGCGACTGTTCTAAGGGCCGTCCTGAATTTCACTTGGAATTTGACCATAGCGGTGCATCCGGCACTGTGCTCGGTAAATGCCCGTTCTGCGGAAGTGATGTTGCGGAGGGCTCGAAAGGATACGGCTGTACAAACAAAGATTGCAGCGCGGTGCTCTGGAAAAACTCGAAACTGTACGGCAACGATGTGAAAATCAGTGCAACGGCTGCAAAAGCCCTGCTTGCTAACAAGGCTGTGAGTGCCAAAATCAAAAACAAGGATAAGACTGCGGATGTCAATGTCAAGGTCGGTATCGAACCGCACGAGATGCCGAACGGAAAGAAATACATCAATTTGAAAGTGCTCAGCTACGAGAAATAGATTATAGCTTTAGGGTCGCTGCCAAAGCCAAGGGCAGCGGCTCTTTTTTCTGTCGAATTCGGCAAAGAGCACTTGCGTAAGTGTGCGAACGGCGTAGAATGAAAATCGTACGATAGATACTATTCTACTTTAGGCATTTTTGCCCGTGCAATTTACATTCGGCTTGTCAGGCAGACTCATTTTCGGATGGGTCTGTTTTTTTATTTGCTGAAAACAACGAAAGGAGTAAAAACTCAATGACCAAAGCAACCAAACGAACCATCGGCGTTATCTGTCTGTTGTGGCTGGGTACTTTACTGCTCCTCTTTGCAAACTACAATACGAAAGTTTACTTAGAGCAGCTTCGCAGTCAGGTGGATGCCGTGACGCAGCAGGAACAGACGAATGCCACGGCGGTGAAAAGGCAGCCGTCCCGTACCATGGAGGATGTCTTAGTGAGAACCGATGCACAACTTGTGACGACTTCCTTCTCAAATGAGAACTATGCAGCAAAGGCAAAATCTTTAGTTTCACTCTGCGATAAGGAACTCAAAGAGAAGACCGGCGGCGTGTCGAACGAAAGCGTTCAAGCTGAGATGCAGCGCAGACCCGGCATGAACGGACGCCTTGTGATTCCTTCTGTCGGCGTAAATGTAGCGCTCTTCGACGGACACGCGCAGAGATTTGTTGACGCAAAAGACAGCGCCGCGTATTTTCTGGCAGGGAATACGATGTTGGTAGGTGACCACTGGAACCAAGGATTCTCAAAAATCAAAAACTGCCACGCCGGAACGCTGGCTTACATTTACCGAGGCACTTCTGTGCAGACACTGACCTGTACCGGGGTTTGCAGTGGCATCAACGGAGACAGTGACCTTTTGTATGCAGACGGGTCGAGCGCCACAATGGGCGGCGGAACTCTGATGTATACCTGCAACGGTGCAAATTATCACGATGTAACACTTACTTTTTGGAGATGAAGGAAATGAATAAGAAAAACAATATGAAACGCCTTGCTGCCATTTCTCTGGCAGTCATGGGCATTATGCTCGTATTCGCGCAGTTTGACGCGGCGCGGATGAACCGCGAAATCAAGGAACTGCAGAAGACGGTCAACTACACACAGCTGTTTGAGGATATGCTGTTCCCCGATATGGCTACGGCTGAGACCGGCGAAACGGCTGGAACTGCTGAATCCGCAGCAGTTGCGGGCTTTGCGCCCGTCATGAACTTTGAGACAGGCGAAGAAGGCATTCAACTGTCGCAGGAATCTTATCTACCATTGACTCTATCTGACGCTAAGGTTTTCGTACCTTGTGCTGATATCGAGGAACCCTGTACAGTCGCATACCGCAGCGAAGACTCCACAGCGCAGGTAGGAGCGTACCGCTTAGCACTTGTCAAGGGCGATGCGAGCAACGCTATTGGAGAGTTCCAGAACGGCGATGAAACACTTCTTTCGGGCGCACGCAATGTGTCGGATGATGTGTATCTGACGGTTGCAGTAACATTGGATGAGGAACATCGCTCCGAGCAGGTAGATGCTATCAAAAAGCTTCTCGCTAATACCGTTATCTCTGATGCGACTCCAAAAGTCGCTCTCTTTGGTGAGACATTAGCCGATGATGTTTCTCTGGAAATCAGCGACAGTTATATGCAGCTGCAAAAGGGGACAGATACTGTGTTGGTATCGGCGTTCCAGCAAAGCATCGATACCTCGCTTTTGTCCAAGTCTCTCACACTGCCGAACGGCCTGACCTTGAAATACGGTGATGTGAAGGATTCTCAGACAGGGTATATCCCTTTTATCGCAACCGTGGATGGACACAAATATAAGTTCCTTGCAACGAGTTCTGATATTCTTCTGAACATGTTTGAGGAATAAGGGTTCTGTATGTCATAGCGGTGAAAAAACAGACGGTAAGCACTTGCACGGATGTGCGAACGGCATAAAATGAAAATTGTACGATAGATACCATTCTACTGTAGGCGTTTTGCGCTCGTACAATTCACATTCTGGCTCTAACAAGCAGACTCATCTTCGAATGGGCCTGCTTTTTTGTTTGCCGGAACTACTAAAGAAAGGAGTATTCATGACCAAAAAACACCTATTATTTGCGCTTATTGTCTGTATGAGTACCGTCTGGCGGTTTCTTGAACTGCTGGAATACGGAGAGATAGAAGTACGACAGGTTGACACATACATGTATTTTTACATGCTGGCGACCTGCTTCGTATCTTTCCTCGTCGGCAAAGAGAGTGCGACTGCCAAAAAAGCGAAAGAGCAGAAACCGCTGCAAGGGTCTGTGTCTGAGCAGCAAAACCAAACCACGAAAAAATAACACTAAAAGGAGAAAAATCATGTTTAGTTTTATCAATTTTGCTACCGTTATCGTCTTTCTTGTCACGATGTTTGATGACAGCACCCAGCTGGTGACCGTCCCTCGGTCTTCGCCCGACCCAATCGCCGAGCTCTGCCGCGCGCTTGTAGTCCTCAAGCGTGAGCGCTTCCACATCCGCGAGGTCTTTAAGCTTTCCAGCGATGGGCATACCGAGAAGGTCTACTGGTATGGTCGTAGTCAGTACATCGAAGCGCTGAACGCTCCTCATCACATCAATGAGAATGTCAGTTGCTATACGGACTACGCGTCCGGCATGCGCCAGAGAACACCTTGTAAGCTTGACTACGACACACACCGCGTTTTTGACATCGTCGCTCCTTGCAATGATGAAGAAGATGATGTAGTCGTGAAACGCAGCATCTTGCTTCCTCCGGAGAACGATGGCACGGTGCGTGAAGTTCGTATCTTCGACCTCGATGAACGGGATGAGTGCGGTGAACTGCCTGACCCCAAGACCATTGAGGGGCTGTATCGCGGGTACAAGGACCGGGACATGTACTGGACATGCGCTGACGAGAAGGTGATTGAGCCTGCTGACGCGGTGCATTATGTCAGGCAGCGTGCTCTGGCACAGTACCTTACCGATAGCGGTCACGCCGGTCTTCTGATGGAAGACGACTTCGAGCCATTGGAAGAGCCGCTCAAGCGCACAACGGATTGGCTGGCAAGCAAGGACGAGTCCCGTTTCGAGGAACTGTATACTGCCTACGCTGCTGGTCTTTATGCCGCACAGACGGAGCAGCTTCAGAACAAGAATAACAACACTCAGGAGGTGTGACCTATGTTGATTAAGAATATCAAGTGGGATACAGATGGTGATATGGAGGCTCTTGCCTCTTTACCGACCGAGGTCTACACGCCCCCATTTTTACATCAGGAACAGTATGACGATATCGAAGAATTCCTGACTGGCTCTCGGACGAATATGGCTGGTGCCATTTCGGATTCGAGACGGAAACCGATGATGGAGGAATTATCAAATGCGACACGCTGCCCGAATGAGGCAGAAAGGAAAAAAATATCATGAAAGCAGAAATCAAATTTGCCATAACGAAAAACGGTCCCAAGGCGTTTATGTCCACCTACAACGATGACTGGACGCCTGCAAACGACACGAGGCTGCGCGTATACAAGAAGGATAAACGCAGCGTTACGCCTGCCAATGCGTACCCAGAAGGCAAGGGATATGCTCTTGCCATCAACCCGTGGGTGCTGCAGGATTTCCTCGAAGTCAACGGCATTGATGCCATGCAGCCTATGACTATCGCCAAAGGTCTTGCCCCTGAACTGCGGGATATCCGTTACGCGAACGATGATGAAATCGTGTGGTATGAGTTCTCTACCTGCCGTACCACGAAGCGCTGCACGAATCTGTCTCGTGCCAAAAGCTTTGTGCAGGATTGGGTCAATCACGATTGCCCGACTCTGTACCGCTACACCACGAACCAGAAGAATGTCAGCGTCAACGGGTTCGGATTCACGCTGCCAGTGTTCAGCAACGCGCTTGTCGATACTTACGATTGCAAGTTCCAGCTGGATGATACCCTGACTGACAAGGAAATCAACGCACTTCTCAAATATCTCAACCCGAAAGGTGCAGTAGCGGAACACCTTAACTTTGCCAAGAAAGCAAACGAGATGGGTCAGGATGCGCTCTGGAAGCTTCGTGAAGAGGTGAAGGATACCTGCAAGGCTATCAACGACCTTTTGCACGAACCTGCGACACGCGATGCCATTCTGAAAGCCCAGACGGAGCATCAGCGTGACGCAATGCCCATGATGGATTGCGGCTGGCTCAACTGGTTCCCTCTGGAAGGCACTGAGTTCGCCGAGAAGTTCAACACTGTGCGCAGCACGGGCAATGGTCCCTACTTTCTGGACATCGACATGCCTATTATTGACCAGAGCGTCAATGTGCAAAGCTACGGCGGCGATGTAGTGCGTGACCTCGTCTCGAAGCGGTTGGGCATTGATATTTACTATGTCCGACATCTGGACTGAGGTACAGTAATGCCGGTAGAATATAGATTGACCAGAACCGGGACTCTACCTGTTGGTATCCATGGACGCAGAATCATCTGTTGTCTGTGTCCCGACACCAATACATGGGATAAAGGTCTCGATGATTTCGCCATGCTCTTTCCGGACGCTAAGACGAGATACCTCGAACAGGCACAGGGAAAACCGCCGCGCTTAGGACAAGTCATCTTCTGCAAGGGAGAGGACGAGGATACTCTGATTGCGGATATGGTTTGCCGGAAAGACAAGCCGGATATGTACGACAGTGATGTGCATTTTGGATACCTGTACAGCTGCTTTCTGCAAGTAGTCCTGAAAGGATTGCAGGCAAATGCTTCGGTAGTGGTATCTGTACCCGGCGTGAATTTCAAAGAATGGCAATGGCGAAAACTGATTCCGGTCTTAAAGCACTCTATTGAAATGACGAGTATTCGGGATGATTTCACGGGTAACATCAAAGACAAGGTCGTAACGGCTATTGTTGGTTCGCCCTATGATTTGATTCCGTACGATAAGGAACTCAATGAAGCTACCGCAAAGCGCAAAGCAACGCGGACCCGGAAGCGGAAAGACCTCGGAGAGGATTCCGAAAAAAGCAATTCCAAACTCGAGCAAATCGAGATTCCTGACATTCCGGACGAAGACCCGGATGACGAAGACGATGATTGATGTCGGCCCCTGCAGCAATGCGGGGGCTTTTTTGTTGTCAAAATGCCGATAGAGCACCCCCTTGCCGCCAGACCTGCTTCGCGCACGAAAAACAACCATAACGCGACACAATTTAACAAATAAGCAACATTTATTTGTTCTATTCCTCTTGAAATCAACAGCAAATTATGGTATAATGTGTTTACTCGCTCAAGATAGTGCAATGTCCAATTTCTTGAGCCACTGTGTATGGCTATAAAACCACATCCTTCTATTTGATACTTGAAAAGTCGTGGTTTTGCTCTCCGTCACGGTAATGTAAGCGCATCCCAATACGGCTATATGTCCGCTTCCTTCTTTAGACACCATGCCGGCCGCCTGCAGCTTGTCTGTTCGACCGGCATATATGAAATTTAGCGGTCGTGCTTTCCGTATCAATCGTGTGTCTTAGCCCCGTGTCGAGATTCTTCTCGATGCGGGATTTTTGTTTTGTCAGGAGGTTTGTATGCTGACTGTTAAAGATTTCAACCGCATTACTTTTCTGCACCATCGCGGTATCGTCCCACCCTCACCTGCAAAGGAAGGGGAGACGGCGGTAGAAAAGCGCTTTGTATGCACCGCGAACATGAAGTTGCTGGAGTATGGCTATGTGATGGCGTACGACCTCTTTGAGGCGTGCTGCAAGGCTACACATACTGCGTTCCTCGAAGTCTGGTCCGAGTTGTACGGGTTTATCACGGAAGATAGCAAAGCTATCTCAAAGACTTCGCCCATCTGGCCGGATTTCCCGAACGATGCGATGGAAGCGAGCCTTGCGGAGTTGTATATCGTCAACTACCTCAACTATCTGAGCGGTGGGACATGGACCCCCGACTCTGACCCGTCCCGATTCTGCAAGGGTCTTGATAGAGACCACCTTCCCGCAGCCAAGCAGATTCCAGCTTGCACCGAGGATGAAATCTACCGGTATCTTGTTCAGAGCGTAACGGGCAAAGCCCCTCTTTCTCCTGATGAGCAGAATACCGTAAAGATGCTTCTCTCTGACAGTGGCGAGGAGTTTCTGGATAAGGTAATGTCTCTGATGAAGGATAAGGATATTCCTTGTAAGGAGAACCTTGCACTGTATGTATCCTATATCATCCATCGTCCCGACCGGAAATCCCAGAAATGCTTCTTGAATTTCAAGAACGCTACCGATGTGCTGCGCCTTGCCGCTGCTATGAGCGGGCAAGATGTGAGCCTTGCCAAGGCACCGCGTTTCCGCAGCTTTACAAGAGCAGAGCGCCGTGAACTTCTGGGTCTGCTTGAACATGTCGAGAAAGACGAAGGCTTTGCACTCCGTCCTGAACAGTTCAAGCGTCTGGGCGAGAAGCTGCATCCGGGTGAGTACGCCAAGTATTTCCCTGAGAACAAAGCCATCTTCGATAAGGTCCGCAACGGTATTAAAATCGAGACCTATAACTCGAAGCTGCAGGAACTGATGAAGCCGCCTGTCAACGCAGAACTGCTGACGGCACATCTTATGCTTCGTCCCGGTATGTTTGCCCGGTATTTGGACTTCGCTCTGCGCAGTTGCAAGGATACTGCCGCGATGGAGGATGTCCTGTTCCGGTTCATCTCGGTCTGCAAGAGTGTAGAGCCCCGCGTTCTGGTCCAGCTTATCAACCATTTCCGGAATCGGAATAATCCCGTCCAGCTTGCCACCGGCAAGGTGAACGGTGCTGCCAGCAAGGTTCTTGACAGGGAAGTTGAGCCTATCCCTGAGGATATCTGCAACCGCGTTGCCCGCGATATCTTCAATCAGTTGTGGCAGGTCCTTCGTGCGGAGGATACCGAGCCGAAGTGCGCATACCTTGACCCAGCTTGCCACTGCAACGACATTGTGTTCCCTGATAATCCCCGGCAAATCTCCTCCTCGCTGCGTTCTGCCGCATGTGGGTCCAGAACCCGGCTCCCGGAGGGCAATGTGCTTCGTGCGTTTCTCTACTGGAAAGCGAGTTTCGAGACTGAGGCATGGGACGGCGTTGACCTGGACCTCTCGGTCGCGTTTTATGGCGATGAGAAGGTCAACTTCGTCTTTTACGGAAACCCGAAGGTTGAGCCGCTCGGTGCTATCCATTCCGGAGACCGCAGGAGCAGCGGCAAGAACGGTGCTGTCGAGTATGTGGATTTCGATATCAAGAAATGCCTGCAAAACGGTATCCGCTATGCCGCGATAGTCGTCAACTCCTATTCGGGCGAGAAGTTTTCCGAAATGGATGCGGCGTTCTGCGGCGTGATGGTTCGTGACGGCATGACCGGCGAACAGTTCGAGCCTGCCACCGTGAAGGACCGGTTCGCTCTGACCACCGAATCCGGCCAGCTGGTCATGGCTGTCGTGGATTTGCAGAAACGCGAACTCATCATGGTCGATAGGACAGTTACCGGGTCGCTTGCGTACAGCAATGTCATCACCGACTACCAGCCCACGAAGGATGTCTGCCAGTATGCCATGCAGCTGAAAAGCCTCTCCATCAAGGAAATGGTCGGGATGCGGTATGCGAAGTTCCTGAAAGACAGCGAGTGGGACAAGGCGGATATCATCATCTCTGAGAATCCGGAGAAGTTCAATGCCATCACTTCCGGCAAGCCTGTTCCTCGTATTGTGAGTCCCTACGATGTTCCCAGCATTTATGATGTTGTGTTCGGGACTACCAAGACAAGCTGAGCCAAAGATAATTCTTCCAAGAATAATTCCGCAAAGAATTATTCTTTAACACTTTGCGATTCCTGCCATACAAACCACCGCCTGATTTCGGGTTATCCGAGAAAGGGCGGTGGTTTTTGCGTGCAGGGACACTCTGAAAACATACACATTTATGGCAGATTTGCGTTTTTGCGAAGATTTTTCCAAAAAAATCGGGGTTTGTGTTAGATTTTTGAAAAAAAGATGATGTTTTTCGCTTGCACGAATGTGCGAACCGCATAGAATAAAGTCAGTGGTCCGATACCAGTGGTATCGGATGCTTTTAAGGGTAGGACCATGGTTGTACAAAATACAATTTTGGTCTCACTGATTTCGACCAGACTTCCTTGACGGCGGCTGTATGCAGGAACAATCTCCGGATGGGATGAATGGAATAACACAAACACATTTTTTGAAAGGAGCTTTTCCAATGAAAAGTTATAAGCGCGTTGCCTCTGCCGTTCTGGGCATGGCAATGGCCGCCAGCTGCATGGCGCCTATCACTGCATTCGCTGCAGAGGATTTTCAGCAGCCCACTGACAACACTGTGATTGCCAATCATCCCAACGATGAGACAATGCTGCACTCCACCCCCGTCTACCGCATCGGCACGAAGTCCTTCTACAAGGTGAACGATGACGGTTCCGTCACCTACGCCGACCAGGACACTGCTGGCTTCAAGGCCGTTCCTGCCGCCTACATTATGGGCAGTTCCTACAACACCGTTGGCGAGTACGGCATCTACACCACCACCAAGAGCGACGGCAGCAAGCTGGAGCACTTCGTCAAGATTTCCGACTGCCAGGAAGCAAACGGCAAGGTGAACTGGAACCACGGTACTGCTGATGAGGCCAAGGTCAGCGACGACACCAAAGCAAACGGTGTTGACACTGCCAGCAACGAAGACCCCACCATGAGCACCCAGTTCTACATCTACCTGGACAACAATTCCGAGATTCCGGAAGAGACTCCTCCGACGGAGGAAGAGCACCCGGGCGTCGCTACCGATGACGGCCGCGTTGAGTACGACATCACCGTCGCTACTGTCAACCATGTCAATGTCAAGGCTACCGTTCCTCTGTATGTCTGCATGTACGGTTTCCGCAGCACCGGCAATGTTGTCACCCCGACCAAGGACGCTTACCAGCTGCGCAACTACTCCACCATCGACAAGAACAGCCGCACCTACATCGCTGACATTGCCAAGGTGACCCACTACAGCCGCATCTACGATACCGACCACTCCAACGACGAGCTGTTCGCTATCGCTTATGATGCCACCACCAAGTCCTACACCTACTGGTACAGCGACCCCGCCACCCAGGCTGGCTGGACTGAGCCTGCCAACTACCATCAGATGGGTGCTGACGAGCACATCAACGCTTCCGGCGAGTGCTATGTCATCTTCATCGACGGCAAGTGGGACTTCAAGGCTGCTGGCACTCTGGACGGCGACGCCCTGCGTGAGACCGTCAAGGGTATTGACGGCAACCACCAGCTGAAAGAGGACTTCGTCATCACCGATGGCGCTACCAGCTGCAACTTCGGCAAGAAGTTCGATGTCGGCACCTCCATGACCGACAACTCCAAGCGCGAGGGTCTGGCTCTGAAGGTTTCTGAGCTGCAGGCTGAGCCCGCTACTTGGCGCGTCGTTCCCATGAGCACCTCCGCTCTCAAGCGCGGCGAGATTGCCATGAGCATTGCTCCTGACTCCGCTATGTACAACGCTTCTGCCATCGACCTGGCCAAGTGCTCTGCTCCTCTGGACATCACCGAGAACGGCTGGTTCCTGGCCGCTCCGACCGAGGTCACCAAGACCGGCGCTGCCGCTGACGCTGTCACTCATGACGCCGCCAAGGCTCTGCCCCTCATCGTCAACGCCAAGATTGCAGGCTCCAATGTCAACGACGCTGGCTGCACTCCTGTTGTTCGCGTCACCTACAGCATCATCCCGATGTTCGAAACCGGCGACACCCAGACTGCTACTGCTGGCGGTGTCGGCAGCAACCGCTGATTTGAAAATTTCGGCATAAATCAAACTCGTTAGCGAGTTGGCCGTCGAGTGACCTGCCGCTCGGCGGCTTTGGTTTTAGCTAATAGCATCACACTTGGAAAGGAATAATATTATGGCGAACAATATCGTATCCACCGACAAGAAGACCTCGAAGAAGAATGACAAGCTTTTGCACCGTACCATCACGGTTTGTGTGGTTCTGCTGCTTGTGCTGTGCGCAGGCCTGTTCATCTGGAAGAAGAGCGGAAAGATTTCGGACAACCGTCTGGAAGATTCCGTTGCCGCACAGCTGGGCCAGCTCGATGGCAAGAGCGAGGCTGAGATTCAGGAAGAACTGAATCGGGTGGTAGAAGATGGCACCATGGCTATTTCCATCAATGTAAATCCCGTATTCAAGACCGGAGATTCTGAGGGTACGCTCGAAATCGAGAATGTCCCCAACAACAAGTACGCTCAGGTCGTAAGTATCACGCTCGATGACGGCGGTGCTGAGATTTACAACAGTGGTCTTATCCAGCCCAACTACCACATTCAGACCGATAAGCTGTCCCAGCCGCTCGAAGCAGGCACCTATGACTGTACTGCGACTTTCACGGCTTATGACACTTCTGATAGCGAGAATCCGATTGAGGTTGGTTCTGCTGCCGCCAAGATTACTATTTCCGTTCTGAGTTAAAGTATGCCGATGCCTCGGTGCAGACCCATCCGTTTGTGCTGGGGCATTTTTTGAAAAACACAGGAGGCAATTCCATGAAGCGTTTTGCAAAAGCATGCGCGGCGGTATCGATGGCATTGATGATGTCTACCGCTGTGGGTTTTGCTGCCGAAACGGAACACCCGAACATGGACCACGGTACTACCAATAAGGCTGCGGTGTCGGATGAAGTAGATACCGCTCTGAACATCACGCCGAAAATGGGCACGAAGTTCACCGTGTACCTTGCTCCGGATATTCCGGAAACCATCCCCATTGTCCATGAAATCCCCAAGATGGGTGATGTGGGCATCGACCAGAAGACGCTGCTGGAAGCATTGCTGGTCGCGGGTGGCTGCTACCTTGTGAGCGATGGTGTTGCCACCGCCTGCAAGGGTAAGCGCAAAGACGATAAGGCTGCAACTCCCGCTTAAAATGCAAGGTCCCGATGCCGTTATGGCACCGGGGCTTTTTTGTTTGTGGGGCAAAACCAAGAAATCATACGGGAGCTCTCAGAAAATCAGGCGCGAGCGTTGCCGAAATGTGCGAATCGCATACAATAAAATCATGAGTCATCGCAAGACCGCAGGATTATGCGGCAACAGAGAAATATAGTATCAGGAATCGAATAAGAGGTCTATCAGCATGGCAAATGTCAAGACTGTCGCAAGAAAAACCATCGGCTGGGTATCCCGCCTTATCAGTATAGCTGCACTCATCGCAGTGCTTATATTGAGCGGGATGCTGCTCCGAAGTATAGCACAAACCAAAAAGACTCAGGAACTCACTTCATCCTTGCAGGCTATCAGAACGACTGCACAGGAAACCAATGAGACTGACTGGTCTAACGGAATGCTTGCGGTCAACCCTGATTACAAGGGATGGCTTACTGTATATGGTACGACCGCTACCGGGCCGGTAGTGCAGGGAGAAACAAACGACACCTACCTCCGTACGGATATCTACGGAGAGCATAGTATCCCTGGCACCCTTTTCCTCGATGAAGTATGTGATACGCGACAGCACGGCAACCTTATCATCTATGGGCATAAGATGAACGATGGTACGATGTTCGGCTCTCTGGATAAGTTCAAGGACCCGGAATTCTTCGATGAAAACGGGACTGTTTGCTGGGAAGGCGAGTACGGGAAAGAATACTACCAGATATTCGCGCTCATGGTAGTGCCGGGATATGTTGATGACCCGAACTTTGTAGATATTCAGGCGTGGGCGAACACGCTCTCTGCCTCTAAGACTGAGGATATGCTCGAAACCATCCAAGACAAAGCCTCGATTTACAAGGAACTGCAATTCGACTGCGACAATGACAAATTCTTGTTCCTTGTCACCTGTGACTACAACATCAATAACGGTCGTATGGTATTGGCAGCAAAACGGCTAAAGAAAATCGACGAAAATTTGCGTTCATAAAGAATGTGCATTGACATTTTCGAGATGCAAAATATAATAAAGACAGAAACACCTATCCTTTTTCTCACACAATTTGTTGCGGATTTGTTAAAATCGAGCCATCATGGTTGTATTCAATACATCTCCGTGATAAAATGCAGGTGTACAGAAGGATAGGATGCCAAGAGTCCACGGTATCGTCGATGACGAAATCCAAAACCGCGTAGGGCTGGCGGAGCCTATCATTATTGAGTAACCTCGGCGCTAGATGCCGAGAAGGAGTGTTTTTATGAAAAAGAATATCGTATTGG